>Ga0247722_10000020_pt1 | contig 144396 bp, 169 predicted proteins | sample MSEWelMarce3H_FC_FD_189094 | JGI IMG/M metagenome (GOLD analysis project Ga0247722, IMG submission 189094) | Subsurface sediment microbial communities from gas well in West Virginia, United States - MSEEL Well Study Marcellus 3H_FC | ecosystem: Environmental > Terrestrial > Deep subsurface >...
TTGAACTTTCAAAACATCAACCACTTGAATTCAATAATGGAGTGTACGGCTGTTCGATAGGTTCAATTATCGGAACTTATATTGCATTTGGTCTCCCAATTGATAATTTATTTAAATTATATAAAAAGCATTTTTCGTCAACAAATACGTTTGTTCCGTCAATTGGGTTATATGATTTATCAACTTGTTTATCTTCAAAAGGACTATTTTCAATGAACCATTTTGAAAAGAATTTAATTGCATTCTTTGATGAAAGTGGTATTGATATTCGAGACAAAGTACTGGCTGATGCAAAAATGCCACTCTATATTATAGCATCAAATGTTACAAAAGCTAGGCCAACTATATTATCCAAAAATGTAACAGTTGTAGATGCGATTAAATGCTCATGCTGTGTACCAGGAATATTTAAACCGCAAACTTTGTATAACCAAGTTTATGTTGATGGTGATTTCTTTAGTCCCAATATATCGGGTGTTATTCCTTTATCGCAAGATACACTTATATTAACATTGCCAAGACCAAAATCATGCAAAGTTACACCTGATAATTTAACGTCTATTTCATCATTTGACTTTGCATTTGATTTATTTTCAATGGCTACGCGACGAGTTAATATTAAAGAATACGATAAAGCAACTCTTCCATTAATTTATCCATCATTAAGAGCTACAACTGATTTAAGTACTCTTGATATAGATGATATCATGAAATTTGCATCCTTAAAGCTGCGAAACTTCCTCCTTACCAAGCGCATTAACTAAAAATTTACGGAATTCATCAGAACTTGGTCTTCCTTTGTATTCATAAATTGTATCATTTGTTTGCAATTTATAAGTTGGATATGCATCTACTTGATAAAGTGCTGCCTTTCCCTTATCATTTTCTGCATTGATCTCTTCAAATGATATAGTGTAACCTCCAAATGTTTTAGGATTTGTTTTTAAACTTTCTTTAAAAGATGCCCATGCAGGTTGAGCTTTTTTGCACCAAGGACACCAAGATGTGTAAAAGAACATAAAAGTTGCTTGATGGGGGTCTAATCCTCCTGGCGAAACAGACTTTACTCCCTTATAGGTTGGTACTCCAGGAACCAATCCTCTTACACTATAATAGATAACAATAACCAGAGTAGATATCAGCAATCCAATTAATGCATAAAACAATATTTCAGGCCACTCCATTACGAAACGACGGATATAAAACTTTTACTTCTTTTCTTTCTTTTTCATACCACCTACTGTAGGCAGTTTCACTCGTAAGACCTGGGCTACGGACGAGTGACCATGCGATTTCGTATGTTTGTCTTTCAGGTTCGTACGCTTTGGGGGTAATTTTGTACCACTCTCCTTTGTACCGAATAAGTTTGATACGATCGATTTCCATATTGTTGGTCGTTTTTCGGGGGATGGTTTGCTTTGTAAACACCATTCTGTGAAAGTGTATTGACTTCCCATTGATAAATTGCATCTTGAACAGATTGGAACAAGATTTGAAATGTCTGTTTTTCCTTTTTTACTTTCTGGAATATTATGACCGCATTGGAAATCAAATACAGTCATATTATTGTTACACCAAGATGTCAAACATTTTCTTTCAAAAACCCTTCCAGCATGGACAATCCAAACTTGTTCTCTCAATGCTTTAGGTATTTTTTGTTTAATCATTGTTGTATTTAAAGTTTATGTTGAGAAAACCACTTATGGGAATCCAACCAAATGTGCTCCAATTCCAAAGCCAGATCCAGTTCGTGCAGATGCTCCTACGCTGGGTGCATACACGTCAAGAATTGCAAAAGTTGCAACTGCAACGAGTGCGATCATTCCGATTTCGGAAATCTTCATAACTTTTCCGGGCAACATGAATGCTGCAACCGCGACTGCGAGACCCTCGAGAAGATATTTTACAACACGTGTTAGAAGATCTCCCATATCAACACCCATTCCTTGAGCTTGTTTTTGTTCTGGCATTTTTATAGAATTTATGAGAGAATAAAGTAGAGGGATGATAAAAAAAGTTCGAATAGTTGTTGATGAAGATGTTAAGAAAAAGTATTTTATTCGTGTTCCTACGCTTATAACGTTTGCTATTTTAGTTTACCTAAATGATCCCGACGGTTGGGTTTCTAAAGGATATACATTTGTAGATGTTTCTGAAAATGAAGATATTTTAATACGTTTAGTTTCCCCTAGATCAATCGTAAAAAACTGTGGTATTCCCGACAATCTTTCATGTGCAGTAATGAATGGACATAATATATATCTAAATGCAGATCGATGGTTTCATGGATCACATAGAAGTAAGTTAGGTATCGAAGATTATAGGCAATACATGGTAACGCATGAAGTAGGTCATATTCTTGGTCATGAACATGAAAAATGCCCATGTAAAGGATGTAAGGCACCTGTAATGATGCAACAAACTAAGGGAATAGGAAAGTGCGTTCCGAATATAAAATTAGTCAATAAATACAAATGAATAATATTCAAACCGCAGTAACAGTTGGAGCAATATTATTTACAGTTGGCGGATATCTTCTGTCTATGTATGGCATATATCTAGGTCAGTCGTCGGGGTCTGATACTATTGATGTTGAATATATTGCAGGACCCACTGCATTAAATGGCGTTGTGGTAATATACCTTCTTTATTATTTGCTATACGTTCGTGGTGATAAGCATACTACAGCATATAAGCTTATTGGAACAACCTTATTAGTTCTTGGCCTTGTTCTCGATATATATCTCAATTTTAGTGATAAGGACTTAAGACCAACTAAAGCTGCAACAGGACTTTTGTATGGATTTACTTCAATTAACTTTGTTATCCGTCTGTTTTTTATTATTCAATTTCACTGCACTGATTATTTTGCACGCAAAGTAAAGGCAGAGCCACAGCAACGAGCGCCGAGACAACAACAACAAACAATTCCTCCGATCGGAGGTCGCCGTTAAAAAGTAATTTTCAGATTTGAAGAACTAATATAAACAAATGCCACAGGAAACTTTACCTAAGACTGAAGATGATGGATCTGTTATTGATTATCTCGATGAGGATCCTGAGATCCCTACGCAAAGATACTGTGTTATTTCGTTTCTCAGCCCAGAGAAGATTATCAAGCAGAAGAATGAATTTATTAATGAGAAGTTTGTTGAGTGGATGGATTATGAATGGAAAGTGAAGGGAATGGAGCACTTGATGTTGTTTCTTGCAAAGAAGTACAGTTTGAAGGTCGAAGATCTTTTTAAGGATATGGAAGAGTTTGCAAGTGTGCATAAGGAAGAGGTCAAGAAGACTGATGTTCATGAGCAATACCAGGTTTTCTTGCTAAAGAAGGAGAAGGATCTTGAAACAGAGTTTAGCGAGAAGGTTGATTTCCGTACTAATGTTCGTGGTGTAAAGGTTCGACGAACGTTTGCAAATCTCGAGGAGTGTCAAGCATATGCAAAGGTTCTACAGCGTCGTTACCCGAAGGACAGCTTGTATGTTGGAAAAGTTGGTTGCTGGTTACCTTGGGATCCTTCTGAACATTTGATGCCTGAAGTTGAATATGCAGAGAAGGAGCTCAACGAGATGATGCGCAAGTACAAGGAGAACGAGGTGAATCGTGAAATCTTCTTCGAGGAAGAGAAGACAGCAAAGATTGAAAAGCAGAAGAAGGAGAACGAGGACCGTCGCAAGAAGGCACTTGAAGATGCAAAACGTGAGGCTGGATTAGTCGATTCTTCTGAGCTTGCAGAAAGCATTGAGCGACCAGTACATCCTTCAGAAGGTGGAGCTCCTCGTGATCTATAAACAAGTTAGCTAGTCTTTTTAACATGAACCCATGGTCCTGAATTCTTTTTCTTCATCGCTTCTGGATTATATTCATCATTTGCTAGCATAGTACTTGAGAATGGCTTATTGTCACGCCATAACGTATCATCACATAATTTAAAAGATGGGTGATCACTTGCTTTATACCAAAAAACTTGATCTTCAAGGCGGTTTGACTGAACTCCGTTGCAGATTACAAGACCTTCAAAGTTTTCAGTACATTGATCCATAAATTGGCAGAACATTTCAAAAGTATGAAACATTCCTGCATAATTCTCATAAATACGACGACGGTTTCCAACAATACTTTCGCGTAGAATGAAAACAAAGTCAATATTAGTACGTAAGTTAGGTGTGATTCCCAATGGATATTGCATAGTTATGATTGTCATTAAATCAATATGACGACCGTTCATAAATACATAACGAGTCGACTCTTCCTTAATCCAACTTGAATCATACAGACAATCATCTAATATTAAAAATGCTCGAGGATCAACAGAAGAGTTTCCACCTCCACTAGCCTTATCTTTGTTACGTTGTGTTTTAACAGAAAGCTGACGTTTAATCATATTAGTAACGATTTCTGGTCTATATTTATCATGAATTAACTTGGAAGGAACCATGTGTTGAAAAAATTCATTTGCAACCTCAGTTCCAGAAATAACAGTCCCGATTGGAAATGCAGCTTGAGTGTGATAAAGGATATCTCTAACTAAAAAAGACTTTCCAGTATCCTTTTTTCCAATAATTACAATCATTGGGGATTTTCTTGAATCCATCTCACACCTATCCACTAACATCTGAATGTTAAATTTCTTAATATTGAAGTTCATATTAACTATATCGCGTGAAGTTTTTGCTTTTGAATTGTACATAGTTTAATAAGATGTCAAAAAGAAGACAGTCGGAACTAAAAACAGTTCCGTTGAATTTATCAGTGCATAGATGGAAAGATATATCGACCATACAAAGCCAATCGGAATCAAAATGGAAGATTCATTCGATTCAACCTTTTTTTCCAACTTTGCAAATGTTGTTTAAAACAAACGATCTTGAACTCGTTAGAGAATATGGGCTAAGACTCGACGATGAACTAACTTCAATTTTAGAAAGTAATTTAATAAAAACTTCTCTGAAGCCAGAACAACCTGTCCATCTAAAAACTAGTATGCTATTGAGTCCATTCAAATGGATGGAAGGTGAATATGGTACTCATGTTGGATTACCAACAACTCAAGAGCAATCGCAAATTATATCATCAAAGCTTCAAAATTATCATAATAGTTCTTATGTTGGAAGTTTAATTGCATGTGTATTATCTCAATCAAAATGTGAACATTTTCCAAATGTATTTGGTGTATTTACTGGAGTTTCTAAAGAACATACAATTAATATTTCAGACGATTATGATGATTTAAGTGATAGAAGTTGGTTTGTTAAAAATATTGGAAAAACATTTCAATTAAAACTTTCAGATGCAATAAAAAGTGAAAGTGACTTTAATCACACACGCAGATCAAAGTATCATTTGACATTAGGAGAATCTACTAATTTAGGCGATATAAGCGAACTAGAAACTCCTCATATTGAAGAATCTATTGGAAATCTTCAAAAGGTTTTAGATATTGAAGAAGATACAGTAATAGAGGATACAATTAGTGATTCATCATCTGTTTCTACATCTTATATTTTTGAAATTGAATCAGTTGAAGATTATGAGGATGACGAAGAAATGGAATTAGATGATTTGAGTGCATATGAAGAAGATAGTGAAGAAGAATTTGCATGGGCAACTTTTACAAATGTACCTGTTCAAGTAACTGTTATGGAAAAATGCGAAGATACAATATTCAAACTACTTATGTCAGATCCTGACACAAATAAACATCACGCATGGATATCTCAAGTAATTTTTGCATTAGCTTATGCACAACGTAATTTTGGTTTTATTCATAATGATCTTCATTCGAACAATGTTATGTATGTAAAAACAGATAAAGAGTTTCTACACTATAATTGCAATGGTACTTTCTATAAGTTACCTACATATGGTTATTTAATTAAAATTATTGATTTTGAAAGAGGACTTATGTCTATTAGGCTGAATGGAATGAAAGAATCAAAGTTTTTAATGAGTGACCATTTTGCAATTTCAGAGGAAGCCGGTGGTCAATATAATTATGGACCTTTCTATAATCCAAAATATCCAGAAATTAAGCCATGTGCTTCTTTTGATTTAGTTAGACTTGCTACATCAATTTTCTGGGATTTATTTCCAGAAGGCCCATATCACGAAGAATATAAGACAAATGCATTATTTTGTATGCTTATTCGATGGTTAACAATGGACGATGGATCTTCCATTATGTTTGGAAAGAAAGATCCTCGTAATGATCGTTATGAAGGATTTATGGTTTATAAAGCAATTGCTCGTTATTGCAGAGATTCTGCAGTACCGCGAAAAGAAATTGAAAGTTTGAAACAATTCTATAGCGTTGAGTCATTGCCAATTGGATCAAAATGGTTAAATATTGATTAAAAATTAGGTGTTCCTACAAACATTTCTTGAATAGCAGTTGTTATCTCGCTTGTCGGTATAGATTCCTTTACAACTTCAGATGTTGATGCAAAAACAACACCTGCAGTTAATAATCCGCCAAATAATGAAAGCTTACCTGCATCAAGCCATTCGATTTGTTCGGACTTTGATCTCCTTTCGAGTGCATAAAGAATAAAAACAACTAAAGCAACAGCTATTGAACTAATAGCTATCATCATTTATTCGAATTTACAGTGAAAAGTTTAGATGTTTATAACGAGCGTTTCTCCAATTTTTGATTCTATCTCTGCAATTGGGTCTATCTCTTCTTTAACAGGCTCTTCAACTTTCTTATCTAAATCTTCTATCTCAATTGTTTGTGTTTCATTTGAAACCTTCAGTGCAGGTAACTCCTCCTCCTCTTCTTCGGATGAACTATCGTCATCATCATTATCGACAATATCTTCAAAGCTAACAACCTTCGACGCCGGCGCATCTTGTTTTGGAACATCATCTGGAATTTCAACAAAATACTTCTTTGCAATTTGTTCCCACGGTAGAAAGCTATGAACAACCTGATCCATGCAACTTGCAATTACTTTATGAATATCTTGACGATTGCGAGCTTGTTGTTCATCTGGTACATTTGCTGTTTTAAACAAATAGGCTACCTGCCAAAATTTACGAGCAGAATGCTTATAAAGTTCATGTACAAACTTTGCAAAATTAGGACGTTCAAATTCAATCTTAATTTGTGAAGATGAACCTCTGTATTGAAGAGATGCAAATGCCTTCATATATGCAATAAATACGCCCATAAGAAGATCATCAATATAATTACACTTACTTACAGTTGTAATTCGTTCAACTTCTGTAGAAAGTGTTGTATCAGACCATTCTGGAATTCGAGAAATCATATTTTGAAATGTTTTAATAACTTCAGATGGTTGATTTGTACGCTCACATGCATCCTTTGCTGCAGTATGAATACTCCAAAATCCATCAGAAATAGGACCAATTAAAATACTGGACAAGTGTTCGCGAAGATGGTTTTTTGCAAATTCCGTTTCACTCATTTGTTTTTGAACACGTTTTCATTGTAAATATCATACCGCAAAAACGGATTTTTTAAAGTCAAACTTAATGTATGTCGTGGAGTAGTTAGAGAGAATATTAAAGAATGACGCAGAATTTCTGTAAAAATTGCAACTGTGTATGTGAAGTAGTTGCCGATGATTATCCTGAGTCCGATTGGCTTGGTGAAATGATCGTATTTTATAACTGTACTGTGTGTGCATCGTTTGTTCGTGGCACAATATTAACAGCTACTAGTTTCGGATGGTCCGAAAGATTATGGAGATGGAGTTAAGGGGATTATAAGCACTAATTAGTGCACACCCGACTCTTTTTTCTGTAAACACATGTCCAACGTTGGCATTGAAACATTAGTTGTTTTAGATCTTTTAAGACGAAGATGTTCGGAAGCTTTTTCCATTGCATCAGAAGATAGGGATACATACTTTTTCAAATCTCGTAATGGTCCTTGTACGCTCATTGATGGAAACACTAAACGAATTGGTGGAAGATCACACAATACAATTTCATTGCTACCACTTATATATTCACGAAATTGTTGAATATCTAAAGGACCACCAAACATTCGAAGAATTGAACGTGATGGTGCAGGGGATAATTCTTTGTCTCCATAGATATCACGATACAAATATCGTAACAATGCATGTCGGTTCCACTTTACTGAATCAGATAGTTTGTTATCAGAATATAGATGTGCCAATGCACATTCGCCTGAACAAAAATATCCTTCGCAAAAGAATTGATTCTTGTAGAGGTCATATGTCAATGGTAAATGCGATGGTGTCCAATTAAATCTATGACAGCACCAAAAACATGCAGTATGTTCTGAATAACTATCGACAACAACTTTTTCTAAGATTGATTTTAGAATTGATGTATTGAATCTTTCGGAAATTTTAGATTCTTCTACGCTCATTAGAATGTCTGAATAGGATACAACTTCTCCTACTGGAGCAATATCGTTCTCCGTTTCTTCATTTACTTTTAATCTAAATATAACCGGTGTTTCTTGAACAACGGTTTCTTTTACTGCTTTTTTTCCCTTAGGGGGCATTTGTAAATTCTATGCTCATAATGTCAAAATCAAAAGTAGTTTTACAGACAAATGAGAATCGTGTGTATGACAAACGATGCTCAGTTACCTATGATGAAAAATATGTTGAATTCTGCACTAAAAGCCGGAATTCCCATGAATCTTTTTCATTGTTATGTTTTAGATAATCAGCGAGAAGCCGCTTTTTATGGAAGTAGTCAATTCAACTCAATAACAGTCAAAAAACTTGAAATCATAAAAATGAATATGGCTCTTGATCGTGAAATTGTATGGGTCGATAATGATATTGTATTTTTTGAAAATTGTTTAAATGATCTTCTATCAAAAAAGGGAAATTTTGTAATGCAAGATGATTTATGGGGTGCATGTACTGGATTCTTTCTTGCTAGGACTAATTATTTTTCATTGTCAGTTATGCAAAAATCAATTGATTGGTTAACTAGAAGTCCAAATAAAACTGTTAATGATCAACATGCATTTAATCGAATTTATCCACAAGTTGTTGGTATTGTGGTAAATAAATTACCAACTGATGAATATCCAAATGGTGAAATCTATTTCAATCGTAAAATAACTTCAAAAGCAAAAATAGTGCACTGTAATTATTTAACTAAAACAGAAGAAAAGATTGAGCGTTTTAAAGATCATGGATTGTGGGATGATTCAAATGCAGCATATTTATTAACAAATCGTTATTTAGTATAATATTTTTTATGTGTTCTTCGTCTTTTACTTCTAATACTACGACGTGTTTTACCTCCTCTTGCACCTTTCTTTGACATTATTCTATCACGAACAGCTTTTGAATTAGAATTTAGAGTATGATGTAACTGTCTAATAGGTGCCCAATGGTGACTAAAGATTTCTCCTTCGTTCCTATGATTCCGTTCCTTTAATTCTTTACTAATTTTATCTCTCATATCATTTGGTACACTAATCGTAAAAACAGGATTTGTTCTTGGATCTTTATTTGTAGTGAAATATTCTACATCTGTAAAATAACTATATGGCAATTCTAATCCAGTTTCTTCTTTAAGCTCGCGTTGAGCTGCTTGCATATCAGTTTCACCATCTTCAATTGAACCTTTTACAAATCCATACGTATTCTTTGGTATCATATATTGATATTTTTTTTTATATATTACATGGTTTTTCATACTATCGTAAACAGGTCTATTATTTGGTACATCAGTCCATTGATTACCCTGCACTATAAGATAGAAGTTACGAGAATCTTTTAGTACAATTATAGCAGTAGGCTTATATTTTACTTTCTTATGTTCGTCCATTTCTATATTCCAATTATCTCCGCCTAATGTTTTTACTTCTTCTGCATGAGCCTTATTAGTGTACCAAACAGTTTTATTATCCATGGCTTCATCAAGACATTTTTTAATCATTTTATCATGTGCTTCTTTTTCATCTGGATCTTCAACAATTTGATCCATATTATTATATTTAAAACGAATTTAAATAGATTTATTGCCAATAAATGATACACGAAAATGGCTGATCTTTCTAAACAATACCGCAAACATACTCATCGAGAACACATTCTTTCATTACCGGATACATATATCGGTAGTATTGAAAATTCAACTGATGAATTCTTTGTAGTAAAAGATGAAAGTTTTCAACTTGAAAGTATTTCAAACTTTAATCCTGGATTTTATAAACTATTCGATGAGCTTCTTGTGAATGCACACGATCATGTAGTAAGACTTCGTCAAAAGAAGTCAGATAATCCTGTAAAAAATATTGAGATTTCAATTGAAAATAATGCAACTATTAAAATTCGTAATGACGGTGAATCGATTGATATTGAAAAACATCCAGACTATGGTGTTTACATTCCACAAATGATTTTCGGAGAACTATTGACTTCTACAAATTATGATAAAGAAGAAAAGAAACTTGTTGGTGGCAAGAATGGGTATGGGGTTAAACTTGTAAACATATTTGCAAAAGAATTGAAGCTTACGATTGTTGATAATAATCGCCAGCTTAAATACACACAAGTATTCGAGAATAACATGTCAAAAATTAATGAACCTGAAATTAAAGCGTCAAAAATTAAACCTTATGTGCAAATTGAATGGACTCCAGATTTTACAAGATTTGGATGGAAAACAAACGAAATTCCCGAAGGCCTACTCAAGGTCATTGAGAGACGTGTGTTTGATCTTGCAATGACAGTTGGAAAGGACGTTAAAATTACATGGTGCGGCGCACCAGTTAAGTTTCGAGACCTTACAATGTACGCTTCCTGGTATTTGTCGAACGATGCAACCATCGTCACAGATACTCCTCAGGTGGGCTGGCAAATTGCAGTTGCGGACTGTCCCTTCGACAAATCGTTCAACGTTTCGTTCGTTAACGGTATTTGGACTCGTTCGGGTAAGCACGTAGATGAAATTACTAACCAAGTTGTATCTCATGTCGTGAATTATCTGGAGACAAAGAAGAAAATTAAGGTTAAACCTGCACTCGTTCGAGACTCACTTGCAATATTTATTCATTGCTTTGTTGAGAATCCTTCGTTTAGCAGTCAAACTAAAGAAGTTCTGACTTCAAAGGTTTCATGCAAATTGAGCGATGAATTTCTCAAAAAAGTAGTTACAAAACTAAATATTGTCAACAAAGTTCTTGAACAACAGAACATAAAAGATAATAAAGAAAATTCAAAGACAGATGGAAAGAAACAAACTAAAATTACTGGAATTCCAAAATTGGATGATGCAGTGCATGCAGGGACTACAAAAAGTCACGAATGTACTCTCATTCTAACAGAAGGAGATTCAGCTAAAGCTATGGCATTAAGTGGCTTATCTCAAGAACAGCGAAAACTCTACGGAGTGTTTCCTTTGCGAGGTAAGCTATTGAATGTAAAAGATTCAAGCGTACGAAAAGTTGAACAAACTGAAGAAGTCGCTAATCTAAAGAAGATTCTTGGTCTTGAATCTGGAAGAAAATATAAAGACATTAAATCACTTCGTTATGGTAAAATTTTAATCATGACAGATCAAGATTACGACGGATCGCATATCCGCGGATTACTTATCAATATGTTTCATGAGCTATGGCATGAACTTATTCAAATTCCTGATTTTATTACATACATGGCAACACCTATTGTGAAAGCACATAAAGGTGCAAATAACAAATCATTCTATACACAGTATGATTATGAAGAATGGAGAAAGACAGATGCTTCCAGAGGATGGAAGATTAAATATTACAAAGGACTTGGAACATCTACACGCGATGAAGCGAAAGATTATTTTAAAACTATGAATATTGTACCCTATTCTTATACAAATGAGAACAGTGACAAGTCAATTGAGCTTGCTTTTAACAAGAGCATGGCAGACGATCGTAAGGATTGGCTCAAGACCTATTCACGCAGTGAAATCATCAATGCAAACCCTGGCCAAAAAGTTCCATACGAGGACTTTGTACACAAGGATTTGATTCACTTCTCAAACTACAATTTGGAACGATCAATTCCAAATATCATGGATGGACTTAAAACATCCCAACGCAAAATTCTATATTCTGCGTTTAAGCGTAACTTGAAAAATGAAATTCGAGTCGCACAATTTGCAGGATATGTATCTGAACATTCTGGCTATCATCACGGCGAAGCGTCTCTAACAGAGACTATCGTTGGAATGGCTCAAGATTTTGTTGGATCAAATAATATTCCTTGGTTTGTACCTGAAGGTCAATTCGGAACTCGTCTACAAGGCGGTAAAGATTCTGCATCTCCTCGTTACATTCACACATTTCTGCAACCCTACATCCAAAACTTAGTACCATCTGAGGATTTGGATTGTCTCGTATATAGAGACGACGATGGTACTCTTGTAGAACCTGAATGGTATGCACCTGTTTTACCAATGCTTCTCGTGAATGGATCACGCGGTATTGGTACAGGATACAGTACAAATATTCCATCATTCAATCCTGCAGAATTAAAAGCTGCTATCATTGAATGGCTTGGAAAAGGCACTGGCCTTGATCGTGACTTTGTTCCATACTATAAGGGATTCAAAGGAACAATCGAAAAAGATGGAAAAAATGACTATCTAGTCAAAGGTGTTTGGAAAACAGAAAAGGATGTAATGACTATTACAGAACTTCCTGTTGGAACATGGACATCTGATTTTAGAGAAACTCTAGACAAACTAGTAACTGACGGAACTATTAAAGATTTCACAGATACTTCAACCGATATGGATATTCTAATTAAGGTTAAACTTGGGGCTGATACAACAGTCCTCGAGAAAGAGTTAACAAACAAAATTAAACTAACCAATATGCATGGTTTCAATTCTAAATGCATAATTCATAAATATGATAGCCCGAACGAGATTCTGAGCGAATTTGTACAGGTACGACTCGAACTATACGAGAAACGACGTACTCATATTTTGAAGACACTAAACGATAAATTGCCTTACCATGAAAATGTTGTAAGATTTATTCGACAACAATGCCAAGACAAACCTGTACCTGAGCTCCGTAAGAAGACACGCGAAGATTGCGACACTCTTCTTAAGAAGGATAAGTTCGAGATGATTAAGGATAGCTACGATTATTTGATGAATCTACCGATTGCATCTCTAACTCTAACACATGCTACTAAACACGAAAAAGAACTTGTAGATCTAAAAACTCAAATTGCAGAAATGGAGAAAACAACTCCAAAAAATATGTGGTTATCTGATTTGAATAAACTAAAGATTTAATAATAATATGACAACAATAGAGTATGTTTCATCAGATGTAACTCGATCTGGTCAATATACATCTGGAGGCAATGGATTTACTACAAATGTTGGCGGAAGTAACATTACGTATGGAATAACTAATAATATAGTAACAAATGTAAGTATTAATTTTTTTTGTAACACTACTGGTGTTACTGGTTATAATGATCTTGTAATCGGAATTACAAGTTATAATATTTACAGTCCATATACTGCATCAACTCCATCCTTTACTTCTAGTGGTCCAAATGCAGTTGCAACAAATATTGCAATATCAGGTGGAACAATACGAATAACTGGAAATGGCGAATGGCACTCCCAAAGTAATCCTGCAGCTTCAAGTACTGTTACATTTGATGTTAATTTTAATTTATATACTATATCTGCATCTACTGATTTTGTTTTTGTTGTTACATCTGGTCCAATAGCCAATCCTCCTACAAAGATTCTTTTTCTTCCTCCTCTTTTTGAATCGAGCACTTCAAATTCTAAATTATTATTTATTAAAGATAAAATAGGATATGCATCTGCAAATAATATAATAGTTTTAGCTAACGAAGGAGTATCTATAGATAATAAAAATGCCCCATATATAATAAAAGATGATTACGGTTGTTTAACATTATTTAATAATGGAATTTATTACTTTATTGCAAATTACTACCCTAGTAATGGTCAACCAATTATGCCAAATATAGGATCAACTATTGTACCTACAATATACGCAAATAACAATACGGTAACGGTCTTTGAAACAACAGCAAGTAATGGTAGAAATACTGGTACAAATAGCATATATCTTCGTAATCCTAGTGCTAGTCCTGGAATTTCTATAATTAAATATGTTGGAAGCGCAGATGGAATTTCAAGAACATCATCAAATCCACTTTTAATTGTACCTGATGCTTGTTTAATTGATAATGTTGGTGGAGGAGATTTTTTGTTATATGTTGATGATCCTGTTAAGAGTTGTGGTGCAGTTTTTATAACAGATGGAACCAATTGGTATGTAGCTGGTTACTATAATTCTACAAATTGGAACTGGACATCATACTCTCCTCTATCTGGGTCAGAAATACAACTATCACAAGCTAGTCAATTAGATATAAACACAAAAGGTCCTACTAGTAAAATGAACCCAGCATTTACTCTACCACAAACTGTATCAGCATATCCTTATTTATGTATTATAAAGAAACAAGGAATGCCTCTAGGAGCTAATACTAATTATTTTAGTTATGCACTAGGAAATCCTACATCTGGAAAATTTAATTTTAATAATAATAATATCGTATATACACAGCCACAAAATAATACTTGTCTATGGTTGGTAGCAACTTCGGATGGTTCTGGATCTTTTACTTATGATCCGGTAATTGGTTATACTGCTTAAACAGTTTGAACTTGAAATACAAATGATGTTCCATTAGTTCCTGCAGGTCCTGTATTTCCTTGAAAACCTTGAGTTCCAGTTGCTCCAGTAGGACCTCCAGCACCAGTAGGACCAGTTGCACCGCTAGATCCATTAGTACCTGCACTTCCAGGAAGTCCAGATGGACCTGTATTGCCACCTGGCCCAGTAGGACCTCCAGGACCTGTATTTCCGGCGGGACCAGATTGTGGAGCAAATGTTGTAGTTACTTGACTTATAGAATCTCCAGCTGTCCAAAATTCAATCGTTGTATTCGCTGAACCTGAAATAGAACCCACCCAAAACTCAACAAAAAGTACATCAGTTGATAGTATACTAACTGCATTTGGGATACTTATTGGAATTAAATATGGATTATCGCTTAATCCGCTTATAGTAACTGCTCTATCTGAATCAAACGAACCAATATAATTTCCAAGTATATCTGAATTTTTATATGCACGTGCATAAACTTGACACGTAACAGCTGTAGTTGGATCAGCCCATGGCGGTGATCCTGCAAGCGATTGAAATGAATAAATATTAACTAAACATTGCCAGGTACCTGCAGGTATTACAGTTACACCTGAAGGAGCTGTTCCTGAAAAACTTGCAATACGTTGAGCTGATGCGAGTGGTAACGAACCCGATGCAATATTTGTGTAATAGTAATATCCCTTGTATGTTGTATTATAGTTTGGATTAGTGCCAGCAGTAGGTGGAGGCGTTACAAGCATTTGAGAACCGGTAACTGTATTTGCAGCTGGTTGAGGACTATTGATTTGAAAATAATAAACTAATCCTGTTGAAAACCCAGAAGGACCAGTAGCTCCACCGGGACCAGTAGCTCCACCGGGACCAGTAGCTCCACCAGGACCTGTAGCTCCACCGGGACCAGTAGGACCACTTGATCCAGTAGGTCCAGGACACGTTACAAGTTTACTATTTTGCAAATATTGACTTGCCGATAACATCTTTGCTTTATGTACGAATAATTACTTTCACAAATTTACATGATTCATACTAATGGAAGATACAATTTCATATCATCAATTGTTGGCAGAACAGTATGAAGAGAATGCAAGAAATTTACTTGTATTTCAAAAAGAGTATGAAGATGATGAAGATGTAGAAGAACATACTACTCATAAATATGAAAATCAAGAAGTAGAAAATCCAGAAGAATTTAAAAAGTTTGGAGGAAATCGCGGACACGAAGATATATTAATAAAACCACAGGATTTCACAGATCATACTAAGGGAAGCATTCGATATGATAAAGATGTAAATACTCATATTATTGATATTGACAGTCGTTTTCGTGCATATTCGAAACCACAATCTAGTGCTACATTGAATACAAACGATCTATTGTTTGGATCAAGTACACCTGCTCATTTATCAAAAGTATATTATCCAGTTTCTAATCCATCAGACTTTATTTTTCAACTTCCTCAAGTTATTAAAAATGTAATTTCGGTAAAAATTACATCGATTTCATTTCCAAATATTTTTTATACATTTTCAAAGAATCGTGAAAATATAACTTTTAAAATTTCAGAATATCCTACTGGTCAAACTGCTACAGTTAAAATTAAAGAAGGGAATTATCCAGATGTTTCTGATCTAATAACTGAAATTCAAACAAAACTTACTGCAGCTGTTACGACGGCATCATTTACTAACGCTGCAGACTATAAGATAACGTTTGATGCAATTACAAATAAAATTACAATAAAAAACATAAACGTAACTGCTACTTATTTTTCACTTGATTTTACCCCTGCAACTATCAAAGAACCTTTTAATAATGGCTTAGGGTATAATCTAGGATTTGAACATTTAACATATCCATATCCTGCAAGCAATAGTACAGTTAATCAAGCACCATCTACTTCATACGAAGGAGAAACATTTCCTGATTTATATGGTGATTCTTATGTATATCTTGCAATTAATGACTATAACGTAATTGAACATCAAAATTTTAACAACACATACTTTCCTGTTTTTGCAAAGATAATGTTACCAGAGAAAAGTAAAAATAAATTGGTTACAGATATTGATTTACTAAATTTAGTTCAACGAGAATATAACTTTCTGCAACCTGTTAATATAAGTCGTCTTCGAATTACATTATATGATGCATATGGTAATGTAATTGACTTAAAAGGTGCTAATTTCTCGTTTACTTTAGAATTGAAAGAAGTTATTAATATGCATCTATATGAAAAGATGAGAGAGATATAAATCTTTCGTTTAATCAAGTATAATGGAGAAGTCTGTGCTCGAAAAAATTGAAGATCCAGTGGTTCAGAACCGATATAATATGACATCAACATCTGCACAATATACCCAAGAGCATAATGGACGTGTACCCAATATTAATGATCCTTCATTAGCTGGGGTTTCTGCTAGACCTTATAAAATGTATTGCGAACAAGGATCTTCTCTTTATGGAAGTACTCCTCGTCAGGAACTCGTAGGTCACATACATAAAGAAACCCCATTAAATGCTGTATTTTTTAGTGCAGATAACATTAACCATATTCAAAAGGGTATCTATGAGCAAGTTTTGCTTATGAGTGGTAATAAGTATCATATCGATCGTCAAAATGACGACGAAGTTAAAATAGTAATGCGAAGTTATTACCTTATGTTTGCAGAGAATAACCCTGCTAAAGTGGCTGTTGAACTTGAAGAACTAAATAAACGTGTAATCGGCTATTGTGCTGCAAAAGTTTATTCAGAAGTAGATTTTCACATGTTTTATCGCAAGGATATCGAGGATTTTGCACCTCCTATTGCTAATCCTACAAATGTTAAGGTTTATGGAACGCGTACAGGTGAACTGAAATCATTTTTTTAATGTAATTAATGGAACTTCGAACATTCTATAATAGAATTTATGGAAAATACGATAAACAATTGTATGTGTTTGAACCCTTGTGGGATTCATTCCGGCCAATAGAAAGAGTTGGGTGGAATGGAAAACAGTTTTCAATTGTAGATTCAAAATACAAGCAGGATATTTTTAGTAGAACGTATGGATTTGAGGGTTTAGAACAGAAAAATTTATGCAAAAGGTTATTAGATGAAACAGAATTAGAACATTCAGTTGAAATTATAGATCCGGTAACTTTTTGGAAATGGTGTGGAGAAACAGAAGCAAAACTTTTTAAAGATAGACCATGTGTATTTGCAAATTCTTGTGTAGAAAAAGACTGGAAGAAGTATTTAAAATATCTCGAAGTAAAACCACGAACACTTCGAAATTTTAATTTAGGCCGAACAACTAAGCGTTTACTACGAAGAAATGGTTCTTTAAATAAATGAGAGTAAACATTATCGGAAGTTTTCAATCAAATACAGGACTTACTCTCGATTCTAATATTTTGAGAGGTATTCTATTTGCTGTATTTGGTAAAGATACTGAAATTGCATGTGTACCACATGTTTATCCACAATGTGCAGAAGCAGATGCAAATATATTTTTAGAAGTAATTAATCCATGTCTATTTTCATATGCACGTAAGAATATTTGGATCCCTAATCAAGAATGGACTTATCGATCATGGATTCCTTACATTGAAATGCTTGATGAAATTTGGGTAAAAACAACAGAAGCGCGTAAATGTTTTAATGATGTTTCTAATTGCAGTTCAAAGATTAAATATATTAGCTGGACAACAGTTGACAAAGGTTGGAATCCTGACAATTGGAAAAAGAATTATTCAAAAGCAATTGTTCCTGTAGGAAAAAATATATTCCGTCACCCAAAACCTATATTTCAAGCCTATATGAGACTTAAGGAAGCATCACCCGATATTTATGCAAAGCTTCCAGTCTTACATGTAGTATACTCGCCGAGTCATATTGCAATAACAGTGCCTTCAGAGATTGAAGATAAAGTAATTGTAAAGGCCGAAGTTCTCAAAGCAGATGATTATGATGAATTATTAAAGGAATGTGGAGTAGCTATCTGTATGTCTGCAGCAGAAGGATTTGGACATGCAGTTGTTGAAGCAATGACAGTTGGGTGCAATTTGATTCTTTCTCCAATTTCTCCATTTATCAAGGATATTATTGGTGAGGTTCAATCGGGTGTTTATTATGGTGAAGCAAGTGAAACTGTTAATCAAACAGAATGCATTGGTGTTCTTGTTGAGACAAGTGTATCTTCTATTATGACTGCATTAACAGAATATGTAGAAACTCCTTATCAGCATAAACGAAATGGTTCAAAAACAGTTCGTTCTCTTTATGAACACAACCATAAAGCATGGGTTGAAAGTATGAAAAAGTTTTTACCCGAATCACTTGATGTAAATTTGCCACCATATACTCTCAAGGATGTATTTCCAAAGGAAGAAGACTTGCCAGATATTTCTATTTTAACTATAACTCGCGATCGTAGAGTATTTATGCCACTTGCAAAATATTCTTACATGATTCAGTCATATCCTGAAGATAAACTTGAATGGGTTATTGTAGATGATGGTGATGATCCAATTGAAGATACTCTTATTGGTGTTCCAAATGTAAAATATGTAAAATGCACTCCTGGTCTAACGATTTCACAAAAGCGTAATCTTGCAGTTGAAAATGCAATGTATGACATTATGGTTACCATGGATGATGATGATGTCTATCCAAATAATAGTGTTCTTCAACGTGTAGCTATGATGTTAAAGGCACCTACAAAAGAGTGTGCATTTTGTACAACAATTCCGTGCTATGATATTACTAAATTTTCATCTTTTATGAATGTTCCACCATATACCTTACCTATGAGTCAACGTGTTTCAGAAGCAACCTTGGTATTTACTCGTAAATTCTGGAGTGAAGGAAAATTTGATGATTCAGTGCATATTGGAGAAGGTAACGCATTTATTCTCGGTCGAGAGCAAATGTGCCGTGAGTTATCACCTCAAGATGTTATTGTAAGTTTAATCCATCCAAAAAATACTTCATCTCGTAAGACTCCTACATTTAACGAACCAAACGGCTGTCATTATGGCTTTAATGAAAATTTATTTATGTTAGTTACTGAAATTGGTCAAAAGCTTGCACCTAGTACTTTAGACCAAAAAGAGAGCGACGGCGGCGGTGCGTCTTCTTAGTGTGGCGTCTGCGGCGGCCACCAGTAGCGACAGGTGCAGATGTTTCATTCTCAGGAACACCTGAATCAGATCCACCACCGCGCATCTTTAGACCAGCCTTAGCTAGCATGCGTCGGACAGTCTTCTTCTTAACAAGGCGAAGCTTCTTGTGAGAACGACGCTTTCCACCTAAGACAGGTGCAGAGTTACCAGCAGTTCCATTAGCGACAGTATAAGCTTCAACACCAGACATTTTATACTTATCTTAAGAGAAATTCTTTAGGCGCTGCATGAGAGACAAGTGGGATCGACCGTAAATTTTTGTGCAGATGACACAGCTTTTGTACGCAAGTAATAACAACCTGTCTTTAGTCCTTGCTTCCAGGCAAACATATGCATTGATGTAATCTTAGCATATGTGGGTTCGGCAAGAAATAGATTAAGTGATTGAGATTGACAGATAAATGGGGCTCGATCACGAGACATTTGAATAATTGTTTTTTGTGGAATTTCCCATACAGTTTTATATAGCATACGTACGTCTTCTGGAATTTCCTTAATATCTGCAATACTACCATTGTTTGCCATAATTTGAGTACGAATATCTGTTTTCCATAAGTTCAATTTAATCAAATCTTCAACTAGATATTTATTTATGATAATAAAGTCACCACTGAGTACACGTCTAGTATATAAGTTAGATGTGAACGGTTCAAAGCATTCATTATTTCCTAAAATTTGAGAAGTTGATGCAGTTGGCATAGGAGCAACAAGTAATGAATTTCTAACTCCATTCATACAACGTTTACGCAAATTGTTCCAATCGAGATATGTTGTAATAGGAGTTTCATTCCACAAATCAAATTGCATCTTCCCTTGACTCATTGGTGAACCTTCAAAGCTTAAATATGACTTATTATCATTTAATGGAAGTCCATGCCATTCATCATTTGTTGCACCTAACATACTGGCAGTAGCAGCTGCAAAATAAATGTTCTCAAATATTTCACGATTTAACTTTGAAGCTTCAGGTGAAGTCCATGGTAGACGCATTATAGCAAATACATCTGCTAAACCTTGAACTCCAATTCCAATAGGACGATGACGTTTATTAGAATTTTCACATTTGAGTGTAGGATAGAAGTTCTTATCAATTACAATATCAAGATTGTTAGCTAGAATTGAAGTATAATTTCTCAACTTTTCAAAGTTAAACTTTCCATTCTCTACAAACTTAGGAAGTGCAAGTGATCCAAGATTACAAACTGCAGTTTCATCAGGAGATGAAAACTCCATGATTTCTGTGCATAAATTTGAACTCTTGATTGTTCCCAAATTCTTTTGATTACTTTTTGAATTAGCAGCATCCTTATAGCAAAGATAAGGTGTACCTGTTTGAATTTGAGCATCTAATACCATCTGCCATAGCTTTTGTGCAGGCATTGTTTTGCGACCTTTTCCAGCTGCCTCATATGATGTATAAAGCTTTTCAAACTCTTCACTATGAACATCATCTAAACCAGGACATTCACGAGGACACATTAGAGTCCAATTTTCATTCTTTTCTACACGCTTCATGAATAGATCTGGAATCCAAAGACCATAGAATAGATCACGTGCACGATCTTCTTCTGCACCTTGATTCAACTTAAGACGCAGAAAGTCTTCAATATCTGCATGCCATGGTTCTAGATAGATAGCAAATGATCCATTACGTTTGCCTCCTTGATTAACATACTTTGCAGTATCGTTATAAACTTTCAACATAGGAACAATTCCAGTTGATTCACCATTTGTTCCGTTAATCTTAGAACCTCTTGCTCGAACGTTATGAATTGAAAGTCCAATACCACCAGCCCATTTTGAAATTTGAGCACATTCACCAAGCGTTTCATAAATTCCCTTAATAGAATCTTCACTCATATTCGCTAGAAAGCAAGATGAAAGTTGTGGGTGATTTGTACCAGAATTGAAGAGTGTAGGAGTTGCATGAATGAAATATCCTTCTGAAAGTGCATCATATGTTTCCTTTACCTTTGCAATGTTATTACCATGAAGTTGAATAGCTACACGCATCCACATATGTTGTGGACGTTCAACTACCTTTCCATCAATTCGAAGAAGGTATCCTTTCTCAAGAGTCTTGAATCCAAAGTAATCAAACATGAAATCACGCGAATAATCAATAAATTTATCAAGTTCATGTCCAAGTACAAAGGCTACATCATAATAAGCTTGAGATACTAGACCAGCTTCATTTAGACGATGAGCCAAAGTTGCCATATCACTAGGTGTATTCTTTTGATGGTTATCGATTACAATACGAGCAGCAAGCTTACCGTAGTTAGGATGGTTTCGAGCTACCATCATAGCAGCGGTTTCTGCAGCAAACTCATCTAATTTAGAAGTAGCCATATCATTTTGCAATTGGCTACAAACCTTTAAAGCTACATCATCTGGGTTTACATGCTCTAATCCATCTGATAATTTACGTAAGCGTTGTAGAATTTCATCGAATGAAACAGGAACACGGTTACCATTTCGTTTAATTACATAAATGTGCTCCATCGTATTAAGTGCCATCCTATACATTAAGAACTCGAAAATCCGTTCTCAACTAAGAACTTAGTTAGATGCAAGCTTAACAGAAATATGCATAGATTGTAGTTCCTGTATGAAAAGACGTAAGGAATATGGAACGGTTAATTCTGTCGTTTCAACATCTTCATCTGCATCTAGAAGACCAGTTTCAGGTTGAAATAAGAATTTAGATTTATCTGAACGTTCCATTAAAGATTCATTTAAAAATTTTGATAATCCATGTGATAAAATTCCGTCACGTTCCATTTCACCAATACGTAATCCACCATCACTTGCACGACCTTCTAATGGTTGATGTGTTAATAACTTTTTAGGTCCAGTAGATCTGTAATTAATTTTATCATCAACCATCAATTTACTTCGAATATAATAGGTTGGAGCCATAAAAACTTCAGATGCCATCATTTGACCAGTTTCACCGTTATAAAGAACTTCATGACCATATTTATGAAATCCAGCTTTAGTCAATAAATCACTCATTTCTTGAACACGATTTTGTGTTGTAAAAGGAGTTGCATCAATAACACATCCCATATCTAATCCTAATTTAGAAGACATCATTTCAATAAACATTCCAATTGTCATTCGACTTGGAAATGCATGTGGATTTACAACCATATCAGGTCTCATTCCATTCTTTGTATAAGGCATATTCTCTTCAGGTACAATCATGCCACATGTTCCTTTTTGTCCGTGACGAGCTGAAAACTTATCACCAAATACTGGAATACGAGACTCAACAATTCGTATTTTTACACCACGTAATCCTTGATCTGTTACATATCGATAAACGCAATCTATAATTCCATGCTGGCCACGTTTAGGTTTATAAGATGAATCAATATATCCAGTTGTTTCTCCAGAAGCTGATCTAACAGGAGTAACCATTCCTACTAAAATTGTGTTATCCTTAATTACAGACCCTTCTTTAATAATACCTTCTGCATCTAACATTGAATAATCATATTTAGGATTTAAAACAACTTTATCACGAAAGTTTGAATTAGTTATAGTATTTACAAATTCTGTATGAGGAAGACTTTTAGGATCTATATCTTTAGTCATCATTACAAACGTTGTCATCTTTTCTTGAACATCATATGAATGATAATAAGATGTATGGAACATACCTCGTTTTAATGATGCTTCATTTAGCAAAATAGAATCTTCTTGATTATATCCAGAATACACACATAAAGCTACAGTTGCATTTTCTCCATAAGGCATGCAACCATTTCCTCCTAGAACAGGATTATATGTCCAAGTTTGTGAAATTGGTCTTTGTCCATAATTTAACCAAGTTGAAATAGTATCAAATCGTTTGTTAAATGCAGTATTGTACCAAGAACATGCCTGTTTTACTTGTTGACAACTAAACATGTTACGAGGAGCTTGATTAAAATCAGAAAATGGAAGAACACTTGCAGATGGTGAAAAGATTGTAATTCCATGAATTTCTGAGTGAAATTTTGAAGAGAATGGTTCCATTGAAATACGTAAACACTCTGTCTCTTGTGCATCTATAAAATCCATATGTTTATTGAGCATATCAATCCATGTTTTTGTTGATTTTATAGTTGTTCCTGTAACACCTTCTCGATAAATTGGTCTAGATGGTCTTCCTGCATCTGTAAAAATAATATACTCATTTGCAATACGACTCCAGCATAATGAAACAAACTTTTGTAGTTCTTGCTTTCTACGAAGTTCTAACAATTTTTTATGAATTTGTTCAGTTTTTCCGTCAATAACACCAACCAAATCAGAATTAATAAAAACCTTTGTCCATGTAGGATTCCAAGTAGATGGATGAATTTCTGCAATTAATGTAAATTCAGATTCTTTTTTAAGAATATCTAAAACAGTAGAAGAAGGTACTGCAGTTGATAACGAACATAGAGTTGTAAGAGATTTAATCATTCCAATATTGTGACCATCTGGATTGTCTGATGGACACATAAGTCCCCAACCACTTGAATGTATTCTTCTTGGCTCTACTATTTTTGTACCCTTATCCATCTGCAAATTTACACGTCTCATATGTGCAATAGTTCCTAGATATGAAAAACGAGATAACTCTTGTGAAATACCATCTTTACCACTCCATTTTCCCTTAAAAGATTTCTCAAATTCTTCTATAAACATACGCGATATCCAATATTTGTTTATATCTTCTGCTTTAACCAAGTCTACAATATTTTTACCAGCATACGTTTGACGCTCATACTCAATTCTTCTATCAAGATTAGTTAACATTTCTTTTGAAACAATTTCATAAATTCTAGCAAATTCGTTGAAACATAGATCACCACCTGCAAGAAGACGCTTAAATCTAAAATGATCTCTATCAGATGGTTCTGTAATACGTAATGCAACATCCATTGCTAGACGTAACATATGACCTAACAAATAAGCTTTGCGACGATAGAAAGAAGCATTTGATTCATTCTCATGCAATTCACAATGAGGAAACATCATTTCGTAAAGTGCAACAAATATGCCTCCATTGCTACGTGTTCTAGTTTGACGTCTTAAGAATAGAAAATTAGGATCTTGATCTTGTTCTGCTTCTTTTGCCATTTCTTGACGAAGATAGACTTCATGAGAAAGTACAAGTTCCATAAATATTTCAGAATAAATCTCTCTTTCCTTTTTAGGAATTCCATAAAAAGTAATATCATAAATATCTTGATGAGTTGTAATTCCAAGTGCATAAAAAACACTTAATAAAGGAACTGGTTCATTAAATCCAGGCAATGTAATCGTTGCCATTCGTCGAGTATAAAAGTCAGAATAATCATTCGTCTTTTTAATTTCAGCAGGATCATTAGGTTTTACATTTCTAGGAGGTATAAGCAAAAAGTGAGAATAAGGACCTTTTGTTCCATCTTCTGATTGTGAACGAACACCGCTAAAGTATTCAAAATCTTCATCAGCGCTTCCTTCAAGTTGACTTGAAATTTCTTTTTCAATCAAACTTCTTGGAGGATCTTGGTCCTTTATTATTTTACGTTTTGATGCATAAAACATGTTATTTCCTAACATCTCTTGGGTCAGAAGAACCTTTTCAGATCCTCCAATAACGAAATAACCTCCTAGTTCAAATTTGCATTCTCCTACATTATAAAGTTCATCGGATGACATAGAGGATAAATAGCAAAGGTGACTCTTCAACATAAGAGGAATTTTTCCAATAAATACATTATCGAACTGTTTATTAATTGTTTCAGTTCCAATTACATATTCAATTTCAATATCAGCAAAAACATCAAGTGCATATGTTTTGTTTTCAAGCCGACATTGGTGTGGAAAAATCATGTTATCAAATTCATCTACAGGTGGCAAATACCTAATCTTATCATTAGTCTTACCTCCAATATAAATACTAATACTACGATTATCTGCTAATACCAACTTTCTAGGATTTTTTCCTTTAATGAAGTTGGGTAATTTTATGCTTAGAAAATCTACAAACGAATCTAAATGATGACGAACAAACGGATTTGGAGTTTGTGAAAAATATGTATCAAACACGTGTCTGGCAACTTCCATTCCTCTCTTGTAGATAAGTAAGAATGGAGATTTCAGCTGTTATCCTCACTCTAGTGTTCACTGCAATTTTTACAGTTATTATCATTTTTATATCTAGGACATTCATGTACAACTACATGGAGACGCCTCCAGTAAAAATGTCAAAATGCCCTACACGATGGAATTTTAATTCAAGTACAAATATGTGTGAACCTTCTTATGAAACGGTATGTTTACCATTTAATCCTGACGTTGATACATTAAAAACAGTGGCGCAAAAATGTGCGTTGGCAAATCATTGTGCAACTGATTGGTCTGGGGTTTGTAATTAAAAAAGTATACTATTACTTCTCTTGAAATGTTATGTAGTGACTATGATATGCAAAAATTTCATCAGATTGACCGAGATTCAATGACTTTAACATTTCTGCACGTGAATCAAAGAATCCGATTGATGCGCCGAGAATAAAGAATTCAAACTTTTGGTTAGAAGAAATCTGTTCGCTCTTAGTTTTCTTTACCTTTTTTACTGTATCCATTTTTTTAAATATATTTAACACTTTATATATAAATGTGTTTTCAGAGTTATTTCTAATATATAGCAATGTACTCTGAAGTTTATAGACCTACATTTTTGAGAGAGATTATTGGACATGCAGATGCTAAAAAGAGTTTAGAAACTTATCTCACTTCAAATACATTTAAAAAATGCATTTTTTTAACAGGACCTCCTGGAATTGGTAAAACAACAATGGTATTAAGTGCCGCTAGAACTTTTAATTTTGAACCACTCGAAATTAATGCAAGCAAATCAATTCGTAGCTTTGATGATGTTGAAAAAATTAAAGATGCATGTAGATCTTCTATTTCAATAAATTCTTTATTGTGTGGTGAAAAATCTAAACGTAAATGTGTAATTTTAGATGAAATTGATGGAAGTGATCCGCATGCTCAATCCAAGATTGTTGCATGGATAAAAGACTCAAGTCGGTGTGTTCCAATTTTATGTACAGGGAATGATATTCCAACTGTATTTAAAAGAAATATAGAACATATTGAAATTATAAGATGTTTTCCTCCGAGAGCAATAGACTTGCAATGTTTGTTTCCAGATATTGATATCACCACTGCATTAAAGGAATGTCAACATGATGTTCGTAGATTATGTAACTTTGTTCAATATGGTAAATCAGATGCACTTCCAAAGTTTAATGTTCCACCAACTGGATTACCTATTGAGAAGATGTTTGTGTTGAGGCAGGAGATGTTCCGTCTTCCTGACCCGTTTCGCGAATATCATGCCTGCAAACGGGACAACGTACGCTCGATTGAAACCAAGTAGTTAAACATGTTCGATGATATACATGTCTGCAATGACGTAAACGTGCCATTTCTCCAGTAATTGTTTCTTGACAAATTGCACAATCGTTACCTGATCCTGATACAGTTTCATAACTAACTGCATTAATAATATGAGTAGACGATGGAAGTACAGGAACTGGATCTGTAAACCCAGTTAAGTTTGGATTTGATACAGTAATAAATGCAGTCATTGTCTGATTTCTGTTATAAGATGAATGTATTCTAGTCAAAAGACTAATATATGCATACTCATTCATCAACATGCCATTAAGAACAATTGTTCTGTCACGATGAGGTACCATATTTAAAGTTCGTTGAAAAAGATCATTACGTCCATCCATTAAATCAGCAAGAAGATCTGGTGTTGGATCAATATCATTTATAGTACTAATTTCGTCGTCCATTAAATAAATAATGCAATATCTTTGAAAATAGGTGTTAGTGTCTGGTTATAAACATATCTAATGGTCCTCTTTTATGTTTCTTCAAATACTGTGCACCCATGAATAGAATGTCATTCAGTTCCTTTTCTTTATAATCCAATATCTTCAAAGTTGATTCTTCTTCTGTCATTGTTTCCATATATTCTGTCATCCATTGCTTGTAGTTATTTTTAGGCCTATAACCATCCAATTGCTCAATTGCCAACGCAAATAGTTGAGCTACTGGTTTTTGTACCTGATTTGTGATATAAAACTCAGTATCAGGAGCAAGATTCTTCTCTTTTACGTAATCAATTTGTTCAATTCGTTCACCTTGTTTCTTTGCATCTCGTTTCTCTTTTATATAAACGTAAGCCAATCGATCACCTACTTGTGGTTTATTACCTGCATCACGTTCTTCCATTCGATCAGCCAGAACACGATGTGCAATCTGTCCAGGATTTTTGTAATCATCACGAAGTTGTTTGGTAATTATAAATTTCTCAAGAGGAATCTTATTTTGCAAAATGTTAACCAACATCTCTTTTACAAATTCTTGTGCTTTACGAATATCTCTGTGTTCCATTAGAATATCTAAAGCTCCACCGAATACATCCTTTACAATTGGTGCATTATCTCGTCTCTTAAGTGCTACACCCATAGTCATACGTTTACACTTATGAATATCGTCTTCATATTTCATTCCTACGTAACGTTTACGACAGAATAGAATGAAAGGATAAAGTGTTTTTTCATATTCAATTTTATGAGCTGCACGACACTGACTCGTAATTGATTGGGCTGCTTTCTTACCAAGATCAATTGATTCACCTAAATCTTTCGTAGGAAATTTGATGAATATAGAATCCGTGTCTCCATATATCACTTCTGCTCCAAATTCAGTTTCAACTACAGATTTTGCAAATTGAATACGTTCACGCCCTGCAGCAGTTGTACATGCTGCAACTTCTATTTTTCGAATAGGTGATGTTTTACTACCTGCTTGACCATATACTGAGTTAGCAACAACTTTATAAGCTAATTGCAGACCATTCAATACTGCTTTTTGTGCCTCATCTTCTGTTTTTTCCATGATTTTTCTGGTTTCCTTTCGTTTCTTGAGAAGAATATCAAGAGTCAATGGAAGTAATCCAATTGTTTTAGGATCAGTTGTAGGTTGCACAAATCCACATGTAATACGTCCAGTTGATTCACCTTCATCGTTATGAACATCGTAACTAATTTCATCAATTTTATATCCGTTGTTTCGAAACTCTTCACCATCAGTTCCTTCCTGACGAATCTTTTTACCGTTTATGTTAAACTCTTTTACATAGACCAACGTATCTGGAGAAAGATTAAATGCAATCATGTTGGACGGATACAGAGAGTTGAAATCTAAAACAGAAATTGGTTGATCTAGATACATTCCAATTTTAGGAGGCAGAACAATAGCACCTTCGTATGAAGTATCTCCTTCAAATCCTTCCTGTGTTAGAATAATTTGGTTACGCTTTGATGCATTGTAAACAACTGCAGAATAGATTTTAATTCCTTGGCCACGCAGAAAGATATATGTAATTGGAACACGACATACATCAGCCATTCCTCTTGCGTTAATCAATGTATCCAACTTAGCCATCACTGTAAGAACAAGATCACAATCCTGAACGCAATACTTTGCAATTAAAGCGCGTTGGTCTGGTGTTCCATGATGAGATGCAAATATATCTTTTGCTGTTACATCGTCCTTACCGAAACACCATTCCAAATTCTTCATGTCAATATCTTCGAAAGTGCACATAGAATTATGCTCTTCCAATTCCACGATAAACTTTTTAGGAAACACTTCTACTACTTTGAACTTCATACCATCTGCATATGGATTAATAGTGTTTCCAACAATATCAAATCGTACAAGGTTTCCTACAAATAGTCCTCGTGTATTTTTTGTATGAATCTCAAATTGACGAGTCTTTCCACCACTAATAATTACAATATTTGATACCTTATCTCGCAAGAATGTTGATGCTACATTGTCAAGTTTGTATGAATCTAAATTCTGTTCACGCCGAATACTCAATAACAAATCAATTGTCATACGACCAGGCATCTGAATGTATCTCACTGCAAATTTACCACTAGCAAGTTCAAATGTTTTCTTTTCTGTTTTAACTCTTTCTCGTGAATCTCCCCATTGATTTACTTCCACACGACCGAAGTTTAACGTAAGTCTATGAAATTCAGCTCTATCTGCAATATATGCATCATCAAAGCCAAATGTATTATACCCACACAATATATCTGGATTTTCATCGCGAATACACTTTTCAAACTTAATTAACAAGTCTCTCTCATCTTTACATGATATAAATTTTACAGTTGGATCAGCTGATGGTGTACATTCTCCAATTAGAAATACGAATCGTTCTTCAGAAGTTAACATCATGTCACTCCAACGGAAACTAACGCCAATTTGAATAATTTCATCAGATGCATTTGATGCAACTGGAAACATTCCTGATTCAGAATAAACTTCTAAATCATATGAACAGACATAAAGTGGAATTGAAATATTTGTAAAGGGTTTGATTTCTTTATATTGAACTGTATATTCAACATCTACATTTACATCTTCTCCTACTTCAACCTGTTCACCATCAAACTCAAATGGAGATGCAGGATTGATATCAAGTTCGTGAAATAAGCGAAGCAATGGTGGAAGATTTGATTCATAAATTACAAGTTTCAGATCTTTTGCAATTCGACTAATTGATTTATAAATCCACAATGCAGGACACTCGATTTTCCAAACTTTGATTGGAACAAGACCAGAAAATCCAGTCATAGCATCCAATTTGGTTTCTTCAGTAATCTTTACGTTTCCAAAATTTGCAGGTTTACCTGACTTTTTTGATTGTTCTGCTTGAAAGCGAATACGTAGTTCTTTTGCAGTGTCATTTGGTGAAACTTTTACATAAAAGTATGGGCAAAATCCGGTAATACGAACTCTTGCAATATCACCGGAATCTGTTCTTCCAAATGCATCAACAACATATTTAAAATTTGAATCAAGTTCAACCCAATCACAAGGTTGAAACTTCATACTGTTATTATTTCATTCTAAATCGTATTGTCTATTCGTTTTTTATGTGCTTAAGTGTTTAAAGGAATGACAAGTAATTCTGGATTACCAATGTTTTATGCAAGTACTACGGGTGGCGATGCAACTCGTCAACCAACATCATTTGGTAATATGTTTCCATTTATGCCAATGGGTTGTGGCGCAGTTTCTTCAAGTGTTCAATATGCAGGAATGGTTCCTAAAGGAAATTTTGGAAACTCGCCTGAGGGAGGATGTGGAATTGACACTCATACAGATTTACTTTGGGGTGCACCAGGCACTGCTCGTACCAAGGGAGACAAACAAACATTTTCTCGTCCGTTTGCAACAACACCCTTCTTAGGTCTTGGAACAATTGATGGTATTGAAGATCAAAACCGCGTTATCTTTGGCCACTCGACTGCAAATCGCAAGTCGATTCAGACTGTAACTGACAAACAGTTTCCGGTGTTTCAGCCACTGATAGCTGAGAAGGAAGCTGACATTCCTGAGAATAATTATTTTGTAGAACCGTTTCTTCGCGGTGGAATGGCATCACGTTTGATTCCACGAACTCGGGTGGATTTGACTCAATAGGTTTAAAAGAATACATTCTATCATCATTTTCTTTCATTAACTTTCTAACATTTGCAATTTCAAGTTGTTCTTCGGTAAGATATTGTTCAACTTTTGGTTTATTAATATATTTATCAGATTTGTTAACCACTTTAACAAGAAGCTTATCGACTGCATCAGTCACATCCTTTGTTTCAGCGTACGCTAATGTTGCTTCTTCTATCGAACAATCTGTAAGATTGCAAATTGTTTGAATCGGGTCGCTCATTTTTTATTGTTTTAAATGTAAATACCATGAAGATATTTTTCATCGAAGCTTTGTGTCCTCCTGCGTTGTTGTATTTATTGTATACAACGATCCATATCGCGTTGGATCTTTCATTGGGAATGTATGCAACATCAGCCATTAAACTGATAATGGGACTTGCAGGTGTAGTCGTTTTGGATGCTTTATGTAGCGTAGATCTTGGTGTAGTGTCGTGGGCAATTATTGTTACACCATTTATTATGGTTGCATTGGCCAGTAGTATCTCTCTTGGATTAGGTATTGATAGAATGGTAGAGAAATCTCTACGTGAAACTTTTCTCACTGGCGATAATCTAAAGAATCGTGATAAACTTGTTACTCAGCTAAAAAATCAGGATGCGCTCCCACTTTCATCAAGTTTTATTTATTAAATTATAAATGCTATATTTGGCTTATACACAAATATTTAAGCTCAGTCGCTATATACAAGATGTATTCTGTCCAATGAAAAAGTATAAAAAATTTAAAAATACAAATTATCCCTGGCTATGGATTGGAGCAGTATGTGGTGAAAATAACATACAAAGTGTAACTGAATTAATTAACGATGAAGTCTATCCAGGATGCCATGTTGATTACAAATTTTTAGAAAGTGCAACTGGTCTTACACCCACTTCATGGTTATACTTAGATTCAACGTTAAATGAGATTGAATTTCCTAAAGAGGGAATAACAATAGCAGAAGATGATCCCGTCCAATAAAGATGTTCGAAAACGTCTTCAAATTAACAATACTTACTATGTCGTGATGAATAATGAAAATTATTTTGAAGTTGCAGAAGAATTTGTGCGACTTCAAAGTTTATTTATAAAAGATAGCTTAGTAGAGATTATTATGCAATGGTTTGAAATGGTAATAAGCCCACTATTGACATTTTTCATATCTTGGTACACAAGTGAACCACCAAGTATATTTTCATTAATGAGTATTCAAAAATCAATTGATTTATGGATAAGCTGGTACAAGTTTCAAGAATTAGGAAAAACAATACGTGAATGGAGGACAATAGTTCGTTCCATTAACGGACCTTTTATTTCAACAAATAATGCTAAATATCATGTGTTTGTTTATGCAGATGCAATGCAAAGAATAAGAAATAGTTTAAGCGAGAGGAGAAGCACCATCACCAAAGAAAGTACTAAAAGTCTTTAATAATTCTGCACCTTGTTCAATTGCAGGTTTCATTTCGCCTAACGAACCCATGAGCTCCTTTTGAAGCTCTAGCAATTCTTTTGTATCACGTCTCATACCACCAATTTGCTCGGGACTTAAATTACGGTATGCATGTAGAATTGTTGTACCAATGTCTACATGTGGATCATCTGTCTTTGGAGGAGCTGGATCGGGATTTTTCTCTGCCTTCTCATCATTTTCAAAGTTTTCATAAGTTCTACGTGTTATCATTGAAATCAAATAGACTCCAACAATTCCTGCAACAAGTGACACTGTATGCGACAAATGGAATCCATATGCACTAACAAGAAATCCAAGTACAACCCACGCAACCATAAACCCTAAACGACGTTGAACAAGATAGATTGCAACTATAATAAATAGAACTCCTGCTACCAGACTGTCGTTATTCATCTTATCTATTTTAAAGAATGAAATTTATTTAGGACCAGCTGTGACAAAACTGGAATATCCTCCGCCTGGCTGCACACCATAATTATTAAAAGAACCACCTGCTGCAGTACCCGGTTCTCCTCTAGTTGTAACAGGGACATAATCAGCTATACCTCTGCTACCTGTTCCTTGATACGATGCAGATGCGGTTGCAAATCGAGTACCTGCTCGTTGTTTACGGTGACGACGTTTGGTCTTCTTACTAGTTCGCTTACGACGTCTTGCACCACATTGAACACCGCCACCTGCAAGAGGAGCTACTTCGGTAGCGCGAGACCATTGAGGTGCACCTGTTCCTACTGCTCCGGTAAATCCATAATAACCACCCTTACGTGTCTTTCTTTTCATAGTGTGACGCATTTACTCTAGGTTGGGAATCTTTTCTACTACTACCCAATTATTTTCAACTTGAATACAACTACAATCAAACTCTTCACCCTTTTCGCGCAAATAGAATGACGTTTTTATGTCAGGGACCTTTAGGTAACCTGTAAAAGGTACACTTTCATAACAATCTGGCATATTCATGCGAACAAAATGAATCGTTTCTGAGTTAGTCTTTTCTACATAATATCCTGGCTTTGCTATTTCTTCTTCATAGACTTCATATCCTTTAATTGCAACATCCTTCAAATCTGATTTATGAATTAATTTAATTGTTACGTTATGTACATGAGACGTAAATGTCTTCAAAAATAACTTTAACCAATCATATCGTTGTGAAAAAGTTGAACATGCAAATACACAATTAGAATTATATAACCAAATATCTGCAACTACAAATTCAAGTGGCGATAATCTTTCGACACGTAAAAATGTACCACCGCAAATACGTTCATCTGCAATACATGGGAGTTTTTTACATTCTTGATTTGATATCCAAAAACAGTTAGGAATATTGTTTTCATATGTAAAAACTATCCATCCTGAAGTTCCAGTTGTTTGAGGAACTTCTACTGTTTTAAGCTCCGGGGGGACGGGTTTCTTGAATACCTGGCGGAAGCTCGGGGTCCAGCCGTAAAGATTCTGCAGCTGGTTTACGAGGCTCATATTCTGGAAGTTGTATGTTTTGTGGTGGCTGTGTGAAAACAGGTGGAGGTATTACTGGTGCTTGAGGTTGAATAACAGGCGGGGCTGCGGGAACATGCACATCGCGGTATATAATCTTAGGCTCTGGCGGATAGATCATACGAGTAGCAAAAAATGTACTCATCTGTAGAATAACCATTACGAGTATCGTTGCAACTGCTACATATAATACGTCGAGAACAATCATTCGATTTAACTTAGAGAAAGCTTTCTTGGAAGACAGCAAAGACGCGATGGATGCTATTAAAGAACAAATTGAACAAAAAGTGGAGGATGTTATTATTGACAAGGTAGAAGAGCTAGCTGCACCTGCTGCAGATGCGGCTGATAAGGTTGCTGACTGGGTTGAAACTAAAACCGAGAAAGCTTCGGAAGAACTTGCTGCGAAAGTTGATGAGGCTCTAAAGCCAGTAACAGATGTAATTGCAAAATTGGAAGAGAATCCTGAAGTAAAGAAGGCAATTGATGCAGTCGTTGCTCAGGTAGATGGTCGAATGTTTACATGTTGGTGCTGCTGTGGGTTTGATCTGACTCTACGTATAAGTCGTCGTGTTCCAAAAACTTCTCTCGCCAAGCAACCGGATTTGCAGAGTGTAGCACTTCCAGTTGTTCAGAGTACTCAACCCGTGGAATCAAGCCCTCCCAAGGTTGAAGTTCCATCTTCAGAACCCCCTGCTGAAGAAAGTAAGACCGTCTCTGTTTAAGTTCTGGTATGTAACACATTCCATCTGAACACCATAAAAATGATACTATTTCGCTTGAATTAAATTTTATTGGTTTAGACTGTGTAACTCGTGTTAGAATCATTTGTCTTTATTGTTTGAATAGTGGGTAAACCCATCTTAACACGCAGTTCATTGCAATTTTGAATAATTTCGGTAAGAATCATGGCATCATATAAAGAATTATGAAGTAAAGTTGATTGTGGTTTTTTATGAAATGTAAATTCATATAATTCAATTAATTTAGGCCATCGATATCCCCATTCACCAGATAGTTTACATAAATCAACAGAAAGTAGCATAGTACATTTTCTTTTATAATAGCTATCATTGATTTTCATACCAAGATCCCAATGATATGCATTCATAAGAACATTGAAATCAAATTGCATATTATGTGCAACTAAACAGTCATAAGATTCACTTGAAAATGCTCCAATTGCTTCAAGCAACGAAACTCCGTGTTCTACTGCAAATTGATGTGTGATACCGTGTATTTTTGTTGACTCAGCAGGTATTGACCATTTAGTAGGTTTAATAATAAACGATTTCTTTGATTCAACTTTATTTGTTTCTACATCTAAAATTACCCAAGAAATGGACACAATATGAGGCCAGTTGTTAGGTTCTTTAATTGCTTGTTTATTTCGATTTAATGGAAGTCCTGTAGTTTCTGTATCAAAAATACAAAGCTTCATTTGTTTAAAATAGTATTTCATGTTAAAATGTTTACGACTGCATCAAATAGTAAGTAACAAGACCAAAAACAACGGAATGAACCAATAGACCGTAATTAGTAGGGCATCCTGCTTCTGCAATTTTGAACAACGTAGTGAACTGGGGGACAACCGAGCCGACGACGCCTCCTACAATTTGGTCAACAAATCGGTATGTAAAAGGAGAGCTAACGACATAAAAAAGAAGGGCGGCGACGAGAGATGCTTGAACTTTTCGTGACAACATCATTTTGTATTATCATAATATTTTAAACGAGCTGCTCGTAATTCTTCAGGAGTTTTTACAATTATTTTTTCTGGTTCAATAACATTTCCTTCTAGCTGACACATTGCAGTCCAATCTTCTTTTTTAATGTTTTGAAATGTCTTCAAACAAATTGAAATATCTTTGGGCGTTTTCTTTCCCATATGACGGGTATAATCACAAGTTGTCATAACAATATATTTTTCATATGGCCCGGATCTCATGCATAATGCATAGAATGTTGATAGCTGTTTCCACGTAAGAACATTCTTTTTAACCGATACATGCTTTTTATATTTGCATTGAACTGCAATAAACTTCCCATTGTGCTGACAGATAATATCAATTCCAAAATCTTGTCGTTTCAAGTTAAGTTTATCTAAAATTTCAGATGGAACATCTTCAAGTCTCCAAACTGTATCATATTTCTTTACAAATTTGAGATAGAGTACGCAAAACTCTTCAAAGATATCTCCTCTTATTTTTTTATTGTTGCGAGTTCGCATTTCAGTTAAAGTATGTGCTGGTTGTTCATACCATTTTTGACATTCTAAAAGAAATTCATCAAATAAATTGAGTGGAGTTCTCAGCAAAATTTCATGTAAAACTTCTTTCATATTTCAAATTACCAACCATAACTTCTTTTAATTACGTTTTTCTATAAAAATAGTCTATGGGCGAAACATTTTCAATACAGAACCAACGTTGTACACAATCAACAAAACACCCAACGCTGCATATACAAATGTCATTGCATTAGCAGTTCCACTTTGAAGTCTTGGAACTTCATTAACTAGGAGATAGACACCGGCCGCCAAGAAAAAGACTTTTAACATTAATTTCCACCAAAGCATTTTGTTTATATCAATCTAAATTTTTTAACTAAATGTCTTTTTTGTTTGAATGATTGCAAGTATCCATGACGGTATGTTTACAACAATATTTTGCACAATTGTTATATCTTGAGGAACTGGCGAATGGATATCGAGAGTATTCCCTTCGCATAAAAACATTACTGCAGTATTTAAGAAACATAATCGATTTTTCAACAAAGAAGGATTCCACCGCAAACAGTGTAGCTTAAATAATGCATCCATATATGGCTGTAATATTCCAGCTTGAACGGATTTCTTTGAAGCATCTTGAACTGCATCCCAGATCATCCAAATAACCATTGTACAATAACTTTCATCAATAAACATATTTGGACGGTGGCCGCAAACTAAATGAAGTTTGGTCTGTTTTTTGTACTGACTTGCATATTTCAATATCCATGCAATCCAATACATTGCCCTCGTATAATCTCGTGTTTCATTGCGTAAACAATAAACAAGTTCATTAAATGGAATATAAATTTCTAATGGATCATCTTCTTTCGTGAGAAGACGACCGTAATTTGCAGATGGTGATTTTAAGTTTTCTGTAATTGTTAATTGAAGAAAGTCGTGTTCGGGTTTAATTTTTGGAAATGCTGGAAGTTTATGTTTGCGACACAAAGCAATAGAAGCTGCTGCTTCACAAATTAAAGTTCTTACGTCAGGGTTATTACGTATATCTGTCATAGCCATAAGAGTATATTGACCTTCGTAAGGTGCAAATTTCTCATACATTTTGATCAAATATAAAAATGAATTAGGAGCTGCTCTATTAATGTGTTGAGCAGTTGATTCAAATAAAGTTTGCCACATAGAATGGACTAATCCAGAACATAAAAGTTCTAATGCCCAATAACATGCGTAATCAGCATGACCAAGTTTAACATTTTCACTTAAAACTTTATAGACGTGTTGTCGCAGATGTCCAGAAAATGTAAATTTCTGAAAATCTAATACTGTACGTGAGTCAACTACGTTCATTACATTCTACTTATTTTGAAAAATCAATGAAAGTAACTCAACACATTGACGAACAAGTGGTCCATCATATCCAATTTCGTTTGCTTTTTGTAGTGGTTCTTTGCATAATTCCATAAGATTTAAAATATAATTATTCATTGTCTATTAGGTTTGTAATTATTTAATGCAAGTATATATTGCATTGGATGTGTATTAGGACGACTTGTTGTTTTATAACCCAACCATTTGACAAATTTACTTCGAAATGATTCTATGCAACTCATTACTTTGATCGGGCCATAATTCAAAAAAATATTTACCGTAGTTCATCAACATATATTTTTGTTTCTTGTCTTCTGTTTTTATAATTTCAAGCGACACATTCATTATATGAAACCATTTATTATTATGTAATTCATAGAATCGAATGACTCTATTCTCCATCTACTATAAATGCGTCTGTATTCATTAAATTACTACTAACCAATTCACCAGGTAATGTACCAACTTGAATACCGGCTTCTATATCATTTGATGTTAGTTCTCCTTTAAGAATAACATATTGACCTTCATTTACAGCCGGCGTTCTAGTTGTTAACCAATTTTCAAATACTTCTTTATTTTTTACAAATTCAACACCTCCGGATGCTGCAAAATCATATTTTACATCAAAATCATCTAAACTTTTAGGCCATGAATATTGCAACTGCCTTTCATAAATTCTCATTGGTTTATTAATATTTTCTTCAAGAATTTTAGCAGTTAGAGGTGTGAATCCAAAAAGACTAGTAGAATAAAATGGGACCCATTCCTTTCCATTTTCTGTGTTTTTGACAACCCATCTTTCATTAGAATCTTTTCCAAATTCAATACTTCCTTCATCATATAGATTTGCTTCTTGTTCTGGTTGATTCATTTATTTAGTAAAATAGGCAAGATACTGGTACTCTTTTCCGCATTGAACTAAATTTACATTTTCTACATGTCTAAATCCACTTGTTTTAAAAATATCAATCATTCGTTCCTTTGAAGGCATTGTCCAATGATGTTTATTTTCACGATATTTTGCACCTTTGTTTTGTGATTTATCATAAAATGTTAATGTTTCATGAAATAGTGTTTCATCTTCATTCTTCTTTTTATTAAAGCGTCCAAGGTATTTGAATTTATCAAAATAAATAGCAGAATCAGTTTGACGTTCATATGAATACTTTTGCAATGAAAATGCTGCAAAAGGACTAGCTAAGTCAAGTAAAGGATCAAACTTGTCAGGATCTACTAAATGAACTATGAAATATCCACCTGGTTCTAACCATTGATAAGCATTATCTGACAAAATTTTTGGATTTGGAAACATATATGCAGAAAAGTTTAGAAGAAGTGCATGAGTTGCTGATTTTTGAGGAAACAAATGGACTTGAGTAACATCGCCTTTTGTAAACTTAGCAGATGGACAATCACTTCTTGCTTTTTTAATCATTGCATCAGAAGTGTCGACACCTGTATACGATACTCCAAAATTATTAAACCAACAAGCATGAGGAGCTGTTCCGCAACACAAATCTAGAACTTTTACACTTGAAATTGGCCATCCAGCAAGAGATATTTCGCGTATAGAAGTTTGTTCATATTGCAATTTATCTGCACCATGCCAAAGAGAGTTATAAATTGAAGCATATGTATCATCATATATGTCAGATGAATCTTCATATGATAGACTTTCTGCTCCATCATCAAAATGTTCAACCGACACGTACCATCGTGCAAAACTATACATTAGCAATACAAGCACTGCTAAAAAAAGATATGCTGTTTCCATTATCTTTATGGTGGAAAACGAATTTAATATTGCGAGCACGATAACTATTTTATTTTTTTACCGCCAATTGGAATCATAGGTGTAGGTTGAGGAGTATAAAAATATGATAGAATGACACTACGTTTGCTATAAAGCATGTAAAGTACATTTAATGCAAGTATTCCTATAACTGCATATAATAGATAAATCATATATTCAGATGGTGTTCCAAGAGTAGTGATTCGATTTAGAACATCTTTTTGGCTATCAGAATCTGTCAAATTTTTATTTAGAAAGTTTAATTCTTCCTGATCTTTACTTTGATAGTTTAACATTCGAGATGCTAATCCAGCAATTGTTTGTTGTTGATCTTTTTCTTCTTTTAATACTGAATATTTTGTGTTATATTCTGATAACACTGGTTCAATATTTTCTTTTGCAATTCTATTCTTCTCTTTTTGAAGCCATTCTTGACCATTAAGAAGAGTGTAATATGCAATACGAGCTTGCTGATAACGTTCGGGGTCTTCAATTCGAGTAGCCATTGCTTGATCAAGAGCAGCTTTTAGACCATCTAATTGTTTTTGACGTTGACAATTTGAATCACATGCAGGAGCTACACCACTCATTCTATTGCTTAGACGTCGAGATAATGTACCATAATCCAATAGCAAGGGTAGCAATTGCAATTAGATGAATTATCCATCCAAAAAACCAACCAAAGATATAGAGTCCTGCAACTCCTGAAAGTAACATTAATAATTTTTGAATAATTGGTTGAGTTAAGTTTATTTGACTTAATTTTGATTCTATATCACGAATGTTATCTTGAATGTTAGAAACATCTTTTAGAAGAGGTTTCTTTTCAGGTGGAAACAATTTTTTGAAAAATGCAACAATATCTTCAAGTTGTTTATTTACAGTCATAATTCCAGTTTGTTTGTTATATTCTTCACCTATATTGCTTACAATTTTATCACGTTGTTGTTCAATCGGGTTTACATTATTCATAATAGTAGAATAATCAGGTTTTTCAACTCTTGTAAAAATATTACCAACAGGTCCAGATGTTGTAGTTGTCATCCAAAGATTAGATGAGTCTGTAGTCAATTGTAGTGGCATATAACCTCCACTGTCTACAGGATGCACTTCTTCGGGTAAAAGACATTCACCTTCACATCTTACAATATTTGAAGAAGTATCAATTCCATAAAGTCCAACTTTATCATTCTGACCAAGAACTGATTTCATCTTTAGTGCTGAAAATCCATTAACTGATGACCATGGAGATTGCATTAATTCGTCTGTCTTCATAGCATTACCAGTATTATCGCGACCATATAAAGTAGTTGGACTTGCAGATGTAATCGTAATTTTATCTTCCGGAACAGTGATCCAATTTGACATCATACATGGTTTTGCACATTTTTGTTTAACATTATTTGGATCCTGTGCCCAAATGTATGTTTTTGTTGAAAATATGTTAGTTGGTAAAAATGGTATAAGAACTACATTCCATGATCCTGTATTTGTTACAGGACCCATCAATAAATTTGATTTGCCAGATATCGATGTCATCAAAATATATACATTTGTTTCATCTGTAACTATATCTTGAATAGTTGATACACTATATTTCGATACATCAACTTGTGTCCAATTCCCGTTACATGGAGCTGCACAAACATAGACACTATTATTTGAATTAAATCCCCACACAAATCCAGCCGTAGAAGCATCTGCCTTTACAAGACTACCTGGTACATTAGCCCATGATAAAGATGAAAAAAGTTGTGTAGTGACGGCGGTGTCGATAGCTGATGTAGCATTTTCGTATGCAGTTTCTAAGTCTGCCATCTTCTGTTATTTATTGTACCTTCAAAAAACCGAGAGAATATCCTTTTCCAACAATAAGATTAACACCACTTCCTTCATTACCTCGAGTGTAAAGACTATCTATGATGTCTTTCTTAGGTAGCTTTGTTGTAACTCCAGCAGTTCTCAAAAACAAACCACTATTGGCTAACAATGCAGATTGTCTTCTCATCTGTGTGATGACAGATGCATCTGTGCCTGGACCTTTCTGTCTACCATTTTCAAAATTAAACGAATTCTTGCTGAGGGGCATTTATTTATATGTAATAAATTGTAATGGAGTCTAAAAGTTTTAAAGATAGTCGTGATGCAACATTATCCGAGTTTCAAACACGGTATAATGCATTACGTACACAGTATTCATCAGCACTTATGTCTGCTATTCAAGAAAGAGATAGCGATAAACAGCAAGAACTTATTCAAGAAATATTAGCTGTTAATGAAGAGATGTCTAATGAGGTTCGTGGTATTCTAGAAGTATTAAACAAGGGAACAAAATCGTTTAATACAACTATTATTGATAACTTAACACAGGACTTAATTAATTATCAGAAACAACATGTTGAAATACGAGAAAGCAAAGATAAGCTTATGACATTAAAAATTATTCAATCTTCATCAAAAGAAAAAATTGAAACTGCAAATCAACTATATATGTTTTATTTGATTGCTTTAATTGGTTTGATCTTTGTTGTAGGATATCTTGCAATTCGAACTCCTGGATATTTTACACTACCATCAGTAACACCGACAGCCCTGCCAGTACTCCGATAGGAATATAAAATCCTTCTAGAGAAGGTGATGAAATTGTAGGAACTTCACTTCTTAATTTTGCAGCAGTTAGACTATCATTCTTTGCAACAAGTTGACGTTTAGTATCTAATAATTGTGATTCTAAATCACGAATACTTTCTTCTGGTTTCGATTGATAAAAATTTGTAATATCAGCTTTTTGTGCATTTACCTCATTTTGTAAATTTGTAATAATTGTATCTAGTCCCTGTTGAGCACTTTTATATGCACTTTCATAGGATTTTACACCTGTTAATGCATATTGTATATAGTTATCATGGTAACTTCGAAGAAGAGTCGTAAATTGCCCATCCATTTGTCTTTAGGCATCATAAGGATTTGCTACACATAAATTCCAATGTTTGTTTGACCCAGATACTGGACAAAGACCTTCAACTTCGATTACATCACCAGGTCTTGCACCAATTAATTTTGCCATCGGATCTTGGCAATCAATTCTTCGAAACTTTGTAACATCCCACCAAGTATATAGACCTTTTAGAACTTGCTTATCATCTTCTGTCAGTAATGTATGACGAGGAACTTTGCGATGCTTTGAAATATTGAATTGCAAATGTGAAAGTTCGAATACCTGAACAAGAATATTAGTTGGAACTGCAAGATGGTCTCGAAGATACAACATAACTGCTTCTGATAACTTAGTAGGTGTTATAACAATCATAGTCGATGTATAGTTATTTTCATTCGCATAAGCGATGAAGTTTTTAATTTCACTTTCATTAACTCGAGCCTTGTGACTAATAATTACGATAACACCATCAAATGTATACATCGTAGTGTCGTCAAGTGGATTTCCTACTGCATCAAACTCAGTACCCTTAAATCCTCTCGATATAAGGATTTCTTTTAGAGTCTCAAGCGCTTTAGTTTGTGGAGTCTTAAAGTTATCCATCGTATTTGTATTGAAGATACTATGAAAACATCTGTCCGTTTTTCACTTACTTACATTAAATGAACAAGTGGACAATTCTCGGACTTTTATTGGCAGGATTAGCAGTGTTCTATGCAGTATACACTCAAAGAGAGCGGTTTGTTCCTGAGTTCTTAGATCAGGGTAACGTGAAGAAAACGATCGATACGTCTAGATCATCGTATGCACAAGAAACAAACCATTTTAAAATGACACGTCCTGCTCCAGAGCCAATTCCTGGAACGGAAACACCATTTCGAGTAAACATGTATAATTCATTTACTCAGTAATCATGTTAACTTAAAAAATGAGATTCCACGTCCTTTCATTGCCACACACAGTAACACGAAAAGATTATTCAGCTTGTGCATTCACCATGAAAGTTTTAAAGTTTTGTAAGATGATGACACGCCGAGGTCATACTGTTTATCATTATGGCCATGCAGATTCTCAAGTGGAATGTACTGAACACATTGCAGTAACGGATAACGATGTATTAGAAAAAGCTTACGGTAATCATGACTGGAGAAAGAACTTTTTTAAGCACGACACAAGTGACTTTGCTCATCAAACATTTAATGAACGTGCAATTAAAGAAGTCGGAAAACGTAAGAAGCCTCTTGACTTTATTTTATGCTTTTGGGGATATGCACATGAACCTATCTTTAGAGCATATCCTGACACAATTCCAGTTGAACCAGGTATTGGATGTACTAATGAGCCTTGTACTCCTCAATCTGTTTTCGAATCGTATGCAGTTATGAATGTTGTTTATGGAATGTATAAACGACCTCCTCATTGGTATGATGCTGTAATTCCAAACTATTTTGATCCCGAAGATTTTGAATTTAATAATACACCAAAGGATTACTTTTTATTCGTTGGTCGTATTACACAATCTAAAGGTCTCGGTATTGCAATTGAAGTTACTCAAAGAATAGGTGCAAAACTTTTGGTTGCTGGACAAGGAGATATTACAGAAATTTGCAATCCTGTTCCTGCTCATGTAACTTTGATTGGATATGTTGAACCAAAACAGCGTAGTGAGCTTATGAGAAATGCAAAAGCATTATTTGCACCTACACATTACAATGAACCATTTGGCGGAGTTACAGTAGAAGCTTTGTTTTGTGGAACTCCAAATATTACATCAGATTGGGGTGGATTTGCAGAAAATAACTTGCATGGAATTACAGGTTATAGATGCAGAACAATTGAACATTTTGAATGGGCTGCTAAGAATATCGATAAGATTTCAAGAGAAGCATGTCGTGAATGGGCAATGAAAAACTTCAGTCTTGATAGAGTTTCATTGATGTATGAAGAATACTTTTCGACACTTATTAAAGTTTATAATGGAGATGGCGGTTATTACTCACACAACCCTAAACGAACTGAATTAGATTGGTTGAATCGTTATTACCCTACAGTACCAAAGTCGCCTTCTCTTTTGGATGAGGAGGTAGTGATGAAGCAAGACGATGAGATAATATTTGATGCCACACTTCCTGAAATGAACATAAGTTCTTAGGTAGCCATTCAGGATCCAATTTTACTGTTTGAGTTTTGTGTTGCAAAAGTTCCCAATAAATAATTCTTTCAAATTCAATTTGTTCTGCTGCTCTCCATTCAGATACAGATCGTGTATCTAGAAAGTGTTTATATTTTACACCATTACCTTCATCGTTTATGGTAAAGAATGACTTGAATTCTGATTTTGAATTTACCCATTCTGTGTAAGTTAATTCCTTAAATTTCATTTCAACAAATTCACATGTATCTAATCCAGCACATTCCATCTGTAGCTGCATTTGGCACATATATTGTGTAGAAATTGGACTATCATCAAGAACACGACTAATTGGACATTTTATCTCAATAAGACTTCCAGTTAAAGGATGATCAGGTGCATCGGGTACAAGAATTCCATCAGGTGAAGCTCCTAGAAATGAATGTTCTGGATGAGGAATGCAAGTAGTATCTACAATTTTAACACCTGGATTTTGATGGCAATATATTTCTTTTGCAACTGGTTCAAATCGTGTTCCCCAAATGAGAGACATTGCACCGCTATTTCCACTTCCAGATCTACCTACTAATTTTGACATTATAATTTCATGTTTAAGAGCCGGTGATGCTTCTAATGTAGCTTTGTAAATTTCTGATGCAGTTAACATTTCACCTCTTTTTGAATACCATGCATCTGTACGTTGATCATTTTTCCCCCATGTTTCAATCAGATACTTTACATGATCATTCATTATGTTATACTATATCATCATAAAGTACTAAAATCGTTTTACATGTATTCTGCAAAACACAGTAATGGATCAACAAATTCAATCACAAGAAGAGTGGGTTTTATACCGTCTTGAAAAATTTTATTCTAATGCAGATAATTTATCACGAATTCAAAATATTATAGAAGGCAATTCAAATATTTCCTTACGTTTGATCGATTGGTTTGTTACAAATTATGCAAAAAAATTTAATACACGTATCATGACAAAATCTAAAAAACATGTAATTGTATATTTGTCATATAAATCACATTTGAAAGCGTATAGCAAAAAAATGTTTGATCCTTTTTGCAGATGGAAGCGTATCACATTTAAAAATATAGAAACAACAGTAGGTCAGTTGAATTTTTTTGAATGGGCAATTAATGATGAAATTTTAGATTATATTGAAACACATCACGATGAAATTCATAAAGATATGGATAGTCGTATTCAAATAATGAAACAATCTGATCCACAACAATTAAAGAAACGACATGAAATTTCAAATTCTGCAACAAAATCTCTTAAAATAAATGAAATGCGTGTTAGTGTCAAATTTGATTAACCGTTGCTAAGACAAATGCTTTCTAAGTTAAGACCAACTCTTTGTTATAAAAATTTATCTCCTGATATTAAAACTCATGATCAGGACATAGAAGCAGACGAGTATGATTATAATGGACGTTTATTACTTCGAGGAAATCTAGATCCAAATTATGATTTATCTGTTTATTGGTTGTATGATTCTGACTTAAATTGTGTTGGTCTTTCTGAACATGATCCAAAGAATGAAGATATATTTGAACCTCTTTGGTTTTATAATAATCCATATGCAACTTTATTGCAAGAACCAGATTGGACATCTATAGATAAGACATTATGGAATTTATTATCAGATGAAGCATACCAAGACTGTTTAGAAGATGAATTTACTAATGTTATTGATAGAAGTCTTGGATCAAACATACGGCTTGTTACACCTGATATGATTACAAATATTCCATCTGTTTATGAATGTCAAAAATGCAAAAAGAAGTCGATTTTAGAGATGAACAATTGTTCAACTGTAAAACAACCATACTTTCAAACAAAAATTGTAATTTTTATTGATTCAGATTATATTTTATACATGCCACCTCAGAATTCTAAAGTGTGGTCATTGCTTAACTTAAAGCCGCCCGGCGCTTCTTCACAGGAGCCTGTGGAGGAGGTTGTTGTTCCTGAACCTGAGGTGGAGTTTGTTGCACCTCCTCTTGAAGAAGAGGCTGAGACTGTGTAGGCTCTTGCTCTTCATCTTCTGGAACGTCATCGCCTTCCTCAGACTTAAATACATCTGCAGCAGTGAGTTTCATATAAGGAAACACTTGTGCATATGTTAGTCTCCAAGTAACACCAAATCCACCACCTGCAATCACATAAATACTACCGCTCATAATGAGATTTGCAGTAATACCCTTTGGAAAGATTGATACAAGTGACTCAGGAGTTGAGTAGATTGGATTTCCTACGTTGTCAATGATATCGCTCTTAACGCTTCCATCATAAACTGGAACCTTAACTCTGAAACTAGGAGGGTACTTTCCGTTTGGAATATATTCGCCTCCAACTTTGTCCGATGAAACTGATATGATCTTCTTGAAGCTATCACGAATAGCCTCTAAAGAACGCTTCTTACCGAACCACTTTACGCTGTTCTCAAATGCTTGCTGTTGAATATGCTCTTCCAATGCTACTAATAGATTGTAAAGTGCACCATCATCAGAACCATCTGTTGATTTATCTCGTCCATAAGGATCACATCCTTTTAGAGAACCAATCAGTGTATAAGACTTATTCTTAGTTTGTTCATCTTCTCGAACAAGAACGCCTCCAGGAAATAACATTTTAGATGGTAATCTAATTTGAAAGTTTTGACCAGAATACTTCATTGTAATCGGTGGATTGCGTCCTGATTTAGCCTGTCCTACTACGAAGCTTACATTGTTAATCTCGATCTTGTTAGCAGAAAGAATGTTATTGGCCATTTTATTGAGTTGTACTTTATACTAGTTGAAAACATTTAAATCCGTTTTCATTATAGTAGTAATGAAGGCATGTAGTTCTTGTAAGAATAAGACCTCTATGTCAAGATGTTTAAATTCTGCATTAGTCGGTTCTTCTTTTTGTGGATTGCATATACGAACCAAGAATCCACGAATATGGGCAATCGTTAATAACGTAGACGAACGATTAAAATTAATTATAAAAGTATGGAGAGGCTATCATGTAAGAAAAAGATTAAAACTAGCAGGTCCAGGTGTTCTTAAACGATCTATTTGCAAAAATGATGAGGATGTTGGAACACTTGATGAAAAAGAAAAAGTTTGTCCATTTGATTATTTTGGATTTGAAGAAGATTCAAATGTATACTGGGCACATGTGCAAAGTATGATAAGTATTTTAAATTCTAATCGTGTACCATTAAATCCATTTACTAGAAAAGAGATTCCAAATGAAGCTAGACGCAGATTAAGAGAAATTTATAATTATAGAATACGAAATAGTATAAACGTCTCATTTGCAGAAAATATTCCTACAACAGTAGATCAACTTATAAGCAAACGATGGATGCAAATTTCACAAACTATTTATGAAAATTATTTTACAGAAATAAATCCACTTCAATTTGAAGTTTTATCAAGAGATGAATTGGGAGAATTATTAACATATATTTTAGAAGATACTCATTACTGGGCAATACAGCATACTAGCAAAGATTCGAAACGTTATAAGTATTATGCATTTATTAGATATGGAATTACAGAATTTTATAAAATTTTTGATGTTAAACAATACGCATACATTGTATCAACTTTACTTTATTTCATTTTAGCCGATTGCAATGATTCATTTGATTTTTCGTTTATTATTCTCACCTCATTCAACAAATTGTGATTTAAACAGGTCATGGTACCTATAAGTATACCAACGCGTTAGAAATGGCCTCTTCAAATACTAATGTTAATTCAAACAAGATGCCCGCCGATAAGAAGTCATCCAAGAAGACCACCGAGCCTACCACCCAAGCTGCACCCACCACTGCACCTGCCAAGGTTGCACGAAAGGCATCCGCCAAGGCAGAAGTCACCGTACCTGTTGTAACTAGCCAAGCACCTGTTGAGTCCGCCGCACCAGCTGAGACTGTTGATTCCCGAACTGCAGATGCAATTCTTTCATCCCTCCAAGAGTCATTGAAGACGATCAGCGCTGAAATGACAACTCGCATGCGAGCAGCAGTTGCAAGCGCTCTTGAGGCTAGCAAGGCAGTCAAGCGTGAGCTCCGAAGCAAGGGTAAGCGAAACCGCAAGGATCCTAAGGACATGACACCTGAGGAGTTGAAGGTTTATGAGACTCGCCGTGCAAACAACGCTTTCCTCAAGCTTCGCCCATTGAGCGATGAGCTTTGCACATTCATGGGTCTACCTTCCAAGAGCCAGAAGAGCCAGACTGATGTGACCAAGTTTGTTGCTAACTATGTCAAGACGCACAACTGCTTCGATCCTAACTTCAAGCGTCGCATCTTGCCAGACACCAAGCTTGCCAAGCTTTTGCGTGCAAAGGACAAGGAAGAGATCACATACTTGAACCTCCAGCGATTCCTCAAGGTGCATTTCCTCAAGCCTGCCGCGTAAATAGTTAGATAACTTATATATTTTTTAAAATAGAGATTCAAATGGATCACCTATTTTAAAAAACGAATAAATTTAATATTCTTTGATTTCTTTTTAGAGAAAAATGAGAATGTACGGTGAAAAAATTGAGTCTGAAACATATCAGGTAACAAGCCAGGAAGGAATAATAAAAACTTATAATACAACTCCTGGTTATACAGGATTGTTTAGAGCAAATATAACACATGCAGATGGAAGTCTTATTCTTGATCACAACGGAAAAGAAGTTTATGATAAAGCAGAATACTTTTACGATGATATGTTTACAAATTGGCACATTATTCAAAAAGCCATGGACGATGGATTAGAAGACTATATAATTAGATTCACATCTTCAGGTTCAGAAATATCTTATAATATGCAATGTGAATTTGGAGGCGATGGTTCTGATGGAATTATTGATTTCTTTACACCAAGTCCAATTCCTATGCCACCTAAAGTTGCATTTACAATCGATGGTAACAATTATTTAATGACCTGGTATTATGTAGAAGATGACAAATCTGAATCTGTTAATATTAATTCATGAGGAAGTTCAAGATACAATATAGTACTAAAAAAAGGTGTAATTCTGTGATCTAACACAGTTGCCCTTATTTTTACATTAACTATCAATGTAGTTAGCAATCTATGAAAAAGTCTATCTTTATCTATTTTTTTATCAAGTCTTGTTTTGCAAACGTTACCATCCCATCCACACAATGTCCCTTTGCATTTTGATTTGGTAAATTGACCACATGGTGTTCGTATTTTAGATAAGAAAGTAACTGGTTCTTCAACATTCATCATATATGTTTTTTTATTAAACCATTTCTTTAATAACGTTTCTACTTTATTTAAAGTTGGATGATCATTCATTAATTCATTCTTTAAGTCAGAAAATTCATCATCCTTAAACATATCATTTGATAACTCAAATAACAAAAATTCAAATATTTCAGTTGAATAGCTAATATTTGCACGAACTTCTTCTAACTTAGGTAGAGATTCACCAAATACCATTTCAGATTCATCATATTTTCGAATTGTACTTGTTACTTCTTTTGTTTCAACATTTGATTCAATCTTTTCGGCTTTTATTGCAATGGGTAATCCGCTTTCAGTTAAGATTTCAACTCTATTTTTATCATAATCAAATACATCTTCTCTCCATGCATAACCTTTTGCATAACTTTCAGCTATAACAAGATATTTTCTTACTGTTTCATAGTCTGGAAAATCAGATGGATCAATATCACTATATCCAGAAATCTTTGACTGAGCAACAGAAGGTAAAGGCGTACTTTGAAATGGTAAAACTAATTTATTTTTTATAAAGAAAGCTTGTCCTCTTCCATACGGATCTAATATAATTTCATATGTATCTTCGTTCAAATGAGTTAGCAAGTCTGGCATTGCATTGAGAGCTTCATCATATGATGGTATTTTTGTTTTGCATGATAAATTTCTCAACCGTTCAACTTCTTCTTGTGTTTCCTTTTTGAATGGCTTTTGATAAATATTTGACAAGTAGATAAAAAAGTTTGCTGATCGACGAACATTAGAAAGAATATCAATATCAGTTTCACTTTGTAAAATAATAATTGCACGATTTCTTGGACGGTTCATAAATGAATGAAACATACATCCCATCTTCTTTGATTCTGTAAATATTCGGAATACATCACATTGCAAAAATAGAGCTGCGTATTCTAGTTCATGTAATTGAGATAATTCTTTCTTTTCATATGCCTCTTGAATTCCAGCAATAAGTTGTGCTACTTTTTTCCTAGAAAGATCTTTTGTTATTTTATCTTTTAATTCACTTTCAATACGTTCAATATTATTTTCAGATGTGCGTTTCCAAGTTGATAAAAATGAACACTTCAAAACTGTATCAATTGATTCAATTGGAGGACTTATTTTTGTTTTTACATTCAGTAATTCTGGAAGTGTTTCAATTGCATTTCCAAGTCCAACTCTAAAATAACCAGCTAAACCATTTTGTATTCGGTTGTTGACATTTTTCAAAATTTCATATGTTTCATTAAGCGATAAACTATTTATTAATGCTTTTGGTAAAAATGCAAATCTGAATGGCTTTATATTTTCTCTGTTTTCTACCAAAATATAGTATTTATCATCTTCCTTTTCTTCCTTCTTTAATGCCTTTTTATTTTGAGGTGTTTTGAAACAGCAAGGGAAGTTTCTAGATTGTGATATCTTAAAGCCCGGATATTTATAGAGTTCTTCACGTTTAATTAAAGTATACTCTCGTATATCTTGAGTATTCAATTCTCTAATTTTACCTCCACATTTTGGACATTTTGGTATACCATCTGCACTATCGAGTTCTTGTTCACGTAAAGGTATAACATCTTTTATGCACCAATATTCTGGACAAATGACATGACCATTTGGATCTGTTAATTCGATAATACTTTCAGGTTCTAGATACTTTCTAGGATCATATTCTTTATCAAATTCATTATCTTGAATAATAATTGGTTGTCGTTTTCGTTCACACTCTCTAGGATAGTCTGCAGATGAGAATAGATCTGGATTGAAACTACGTAGTCGTGTATTAAAGTAACTATGCAATGAATCTTTTTGTTTTGTTGGAACTTTAACGTTAGTTACAACGGATTCAGTTTCTTTTTGTTCTGCAATATCCTCCTTTAATTCTGCAAAAAGATCATCATATTCATCAACACCAACTGGTTCAAATACAGGATTTATTAACGATTTAACTTCAACAGTTTCCATTCGCTTAGGACAAATTGTATCAAGAGTACTTGATTTTGGATTTGAAAGAACATATCGTAACAAATTTGCATATTTCAATGAACGTTCAAAGTTATCGGTGAATGAAAATAGAACCGAATTGGATTCTAAATGCAAAACAGGAAATCCTCGAAATGCTCTATCTGCAAGAGATTGGTCTTCATCAATTCGTCGTTCTATATCATCTATTAATTGTACCGCTTTTTCTTTTGTAACGCCAAGTTCATTTTGAACATCTGAAGCACTTAGAAATGGTGTATCTTTCTTCATTTGTAAAAGTTTTAACTCGATTGCAGATATTCCGTCATTTGAATGATCAGTTCTCAACATTCGAAATGTATTTTGATTATCAATGATTCCAAAGAAAGGTGAAATGCAATTAAATCGTCTCAAATCAATATCGTCTATGTCTTTTTTATATTTCAATAAAAGTTTCATATCATCAACAACCCATCTATGATCTTTCAAATCTGATGGATCTATAAACGCATTTATTGCATCAAATTGAGAAATCCATTCTTCCAATTCTTTTCGTATAGGTTCAATTTCTTTTTTATTTTGACTATCTCTATAAATTGTAACAATGATTTCAGTTGCACTAATTGAAACCTTATCATAATGATTTCTAGATTTTCCTCTATACAAAATAAGCGTTGGTCTATTTCTTTGAGGTTTTGTTTCATTCAACCATTGTTTCAACATTAAAATATCTAAAACTGGTTTCTTTTCTTTGGAATTTTCTACATAAAATTTATGTCTGTTTGATTCTAATTTCGATGTAAAGAATTGCACATATGGAACTTCTTCGGAAAGAGTTAATCCATAAAAAATTTGTTCAAATCTTGCTCTAACTGCAGAACCGAAGTTTGTTGATACAAATGGAATAATAAATTTTAATCGCATAATGGATACTGTTTCTGGAGTAGGAACATCCATATCCAATAAATCTGTTAACAATTTTGCATTTGTCTGAAGAAGACGAGCACTTTCTTCTGTAATACGAGGAGGAGTGTTTGATTGCAAAAAAGGAAAGTATGAACGAATCATAGGTTCATCTGTTTCGGTATAAGTTCGAAACATAAATGAGTCGACAGAATCTGCTTTATAAAAATTATAGAAAAGTCGTTTTATTTCTGGAATTGGAAGTTCGCTTGAAGGAATTTGAGAAATTCGTTTATGTTGACCTGAAAGAGGTAAGATATACGATTTTGATTCTTCAACACCCAAAATTCTATATTCCATAAATTCAGAATCAGGTGAGAACAATTTTTGAAGACTTTCTGGAACACTCATCCATTGATCTCGATTATAAGTTTCAAATTGAATACCTATATTTGGAAATCGATAATTTGTTTGAAATTCTGCAAATATATCTTTATCTGTCGTGTAACCATTCAACGACAATCTATTAAACAAAGCTTCCCATCTACGAGGATCTTGTTCATAATAGTCCTTAGATAACTTTACCTTTGCAAGAATCAGGAGTCTGTTTGGGTGAATATCTGTTGATATACCAATCTGCTGACGAACTACATCAATAGTATCGTCATCAAAAAATGATACATTAAACTGTTCTTTTGTATCAAATTTTACAACACGACGTTGTATCATCTTATTCATTAGTTTGGATAATCTCTTGTTCTTTTATTTTGTTACGTTCTTCTTTGTATTTTTTTCGTTTTAGTTCATTGATACGTTCGCGATTCTTATCACGATATTCTTTTGCTTTTTGTTTTACTTCATTGATATCCATTTGTTTACGTTTTTCTCGTTTTTCTTTGCATAATCTTTCTTTGTTTTCTTCATAAAAACCTTTGCGTTGTTCTTGAATGATTGATTTATTTTTAGTTTGATATTCTTTCATTTGATTAAGTATTTCACTTCTATTTTTATTATAACGCTTTTTAGTTTGTTCAATAATCTGTTGTTTATTTTTTTCATGGTAATTTTTATTTCGAGTTAATATGTGTTCTTTATGAATCATATAATAATCTAATGCACGTTGATGTTTTTCATCAACGCTTTTATAAGCTGGAAGAGTATTTAAACAAAAAGGATCACCTTTAGATTTCTCTATATACTCATTCTCTTTCTTTCGTATCTGTTCTCTATTTTCACATACAAATGATTCTATTAATTCAATTTTAACTTTATCCCATCCTATTGATCTTATATGGGTATATACCTTTGATGTCATTTTTTCAGATGATAGTTTATGACCATTTAATCGTGACGGTAAACTTGCAATTGTTGATCCATAATAATAATGTCCATCATCACATATAAGTCTATAAATTTTTGATTTGTCATAACCCATTTATATTTATTTTTCCGATTTTATCTAAATGATTATAGCGGACTATCCGAGATGGTCATCCCACAATAGCCCGTAGGATATCTCGAATAATTTACTGGTGTATAAATTCCAACTGCAACTGCATCTTGAAGAATACGACGGAAATTAGACCAAAACTCTGGAGTATGACCTATAGTTGTTGTCATTAAATGAGCCATTTCATGCAAAATAACAAACATTACAGTATTCTCATCAACAAGTGATTTGTCTGATTTATCACGTAAGCAAACAACTATCTTTTCACCTTTATTTTCAGAATAAGAAGTGCTATCAGATGTTAAATCATTTTCAATCATGTTTGATGGATTAAACCGTTCAATCATTACCTTTACACGAGGATCTGCAAGTAAAGCTGGATCGGATTTATAATGTTCAATTAATTTGTCTAAATTTGATCGTAATTTTGCCATTAGTTCACATGCTTTTTGTTTGTCTGGTAAATTCTGAACATGATATGTGTTTCCATCTCTCATGCTTCGAACTGGTGTGGTATTACTTGGACCACGTGATGAAAGAAGTGCAAGTGCAACACCTGAACTTACTAAAGCAACTGGCCACATTATTATGTATTAAGTTTGAAATTCACTGAGTCTTCTTCCAATTAGGCTTCTAGTCCACGTTTGAATGGATTAGCTTCAATGGTTGTGTTTAGGAATGGTCCAACAGTTACTTGAGGATTGGGTTGCTCAGATCGAATATCCCATGATGCATTTCTGTTAGTTTGTGAGACACCTGCGACTGCAGTGTTAGTGTGATAACCTGCATCAAGGAAATTCTGTCCCTTTAGGTCACCCATGCTTGCAGGATTGACAGCTGCCCATGATGCACCTAGTTCTCCCTTAGGAAGGAGTTCAGATGTTGATAAAGTAGTCTCTGAATATGTAGACTGAGATGCAGGATGACGACCCTGAATGCTCTCTACCGGTTGAGCATTGCCTCCTAGAGAATGGGTCTTACTGCTTTGTGGTAGTCCACTAGACAAGGGACCTTGTACACCAAGCTTTTGTCCAAGCGCCTCCATACCCTCGCCGACAACACCCTTACCCGATGAATACGTTGTCATCAAATATGCAAGAACAAGAACACCACCTAATACTAAAGCCAAACGAGTTTGAGAGGATTGAAGGACCTTCATATTATGTTTATATCAAATCAGATAAAAAGATTTTTAAAAGTAAGTTCGAGCAATTGAATTTTTTACAATTAGATAAGAGAATAGAATGATTATATTCGGTATAGTCACATTAGTAGTCGTAATTGCTCACTTCTATTTACTTGGCTCCAGCCAAATTGATTTCCTGAAGAAAAACTGGGTTGAATATCGGTGCAATCCAATCTATATGCCCTTGGCAGGATTTGTAGGCCAGGACGTTGTTAAGAACTTTTATACTTGCAGTTTGAAGGGCTTTCAAGATTACACAGGATTTATTATGGATCCTTTAATGTCTGATTTAGGAACAATCACTGATTCGGTTGAAGAAATCAGTGATTCAATGAATTCGATGAGAGGAATGGCTTCCGATGTTCGTACAGGATTTACTGGAATTCTTGGTACTGTTTTTGGAAAAATACATAATGTTATGTCAGAAACACAATATATAGTTATTCGTATGCGAACTTTAATGATGAGAATTATGGGTGTTTTAATGTCATTCGTATATGTTTTCTATGGTGGCATGGAAACAGGTCAAGCTGTAATTGATGGTCCTATAGGAAAAACTGTCAAAATGTTATAATGATAAGAAATAATGTGGGCTGTTATATTATTGCCTGTTTTTGCATTATCCGTAATTATGGTGTTTCACGCCAGTTATTCACTTGATACCATAAAATCAAATTGGGCTGAATATCGGTGTAATCCATTTTATATGCCATTTGCGGGTTATATGCAGGAAGATGTTTCAACTGCTGAAAACTTTCAATATTGTTTGAATGCAATTGGCGATGAGGCGTTAAAGCTTCCTTTGGATGCAGTTAATGGTGTTGTTGGAAATGTAACCGATTCAATTGCTGAAGTTGTAGGTCCACTTGATTTGTTTCGTCAATTATTTGCTCGTATTCGTAAATTTATGTTAAGTTTTACAGCTACAACTCTGACAAAGGTAACAGGTTCTACAAATGTATTTGTGTTTTATTTGGCAAAGATTCGTGACATTTTAAAACGATTTATTGGTCAAGGGTATATTGCATCGTATCTTGCATATGTTGGTGTATCATTCATAGAATCATTTGTAACATTGTGCATAACTGTCATTAAGTCATTTATTTATGCGATGTTATGTATTGCAATCATTCTTGCATTGTTTCAACCTGAAATATTGGCCATTGTCATTGTTATAGCTTCTATGTTGGCATCCGCTGGAGCATAAAAATTGTTCTATTTTAATAAGTAAAGAATGATTAGTAAAACAAACTTGGTCATTGCGTTTTTTGTTGCAGCGGTGTTAGCTGGACTTTTTCTCCAGTATGGTCCAGTAGTTCCATCACCTCGTGAAAATTTTATGCAAAAGCCTGTTGGTACTCCTTTGAGTTATGGCGGAATGGGTCCATATGATGGTGTAAGCTCAACGGGTGCTTCGGGATGGATGGCTACAGAACTGGCACCAGTTGGTCCAGTAGGAACCACTGTAGACACTAATAAATTGATGTTACTTGTTGATAATAAAGTGTCACCAGATTGCTGCCCAGCTGCATTTAACACCGATACAGGATGTGTATGCTTAACTGAAAATGACCGTACATTGTTTAGTTCTAGAGGAGGCAACCGTGCTTAAAACTTAAAGATAAATAAATATTTACTATACAATGGATGCATCTTCTGTCTTTAAAGATTTTATATCGTATTTGAAGCGTGAATTTCCTAAACATGTTTCAAGTGACGAGTTCGACGTCGAGAAAACAGTCAAACAAATTGAAAAAGAATTCTACCCTCATGCAGTACTTATTTTTCAAAAGTCTGATTCTCTTTTTGATGAAACACGATTTATGTTCGATGCAGATCTTACTGAAATTTGGTGTGCTGATGAGATTACAGACAAACACAAGGATGAAATTTGGAAACATTTACAATCATCATTAGTGGCATCATTTATGCATGGTGATATGAAAGATAAGCTTTCTATTTTGCTAGATATTGTTAAGAATAATTTAGGTGAAGAACATGCAGGTATTTTAAATGTATTGAATGATGAAGGGTCACAAGAAAAAATCAAAAAGATTATTGATTATATTTCAGAAACTAGAACAATCCGAGCTGTATTCAAAATTTTTGAGCAAATCGATTTTTCTGAAATTAATATGAATTTTGAAACACCAGAAGAATTGATGAGAATATTGCAAAATCCCGAACACCCAATCATCAAATCTACTATGGAAAAGATTAGAAATGTGTTTCATGATAAAGTTCAACGTGGAGAGATAAGTCAAGCTGTCATTGTAAAGGAAGTTGAAGAAATCAAAAGTATGGCAATTCTATTATTTGGAGATACTGTTACTGAAATGATGGGTTTACCAAAGAAAGCTAAAGGTAGTCGGCCTGTTGTAAATACTCCTCAAGCTCGTGCTCAATACAGACGAGATCGTTTAAGAATGAAACTTGAGGAAAAATATAAAAATGAGAAAAACTAACAATATAGATAAGATGTCAGAACAGATTTGGTTCAAAGATCCGTCGGTTTTATTTGGTCCAACTACATGGAATAGATTTGTTCCAACGAAAGATATGTCAACTGCAGATGCATTAAATTCAGTGGTTCGGTTTACAACCTATTTTTCAATTTTATTATTTATTTCAACGGGTATTCAGGCATATATCCTAACAATACCGATTGTAATGGTTTTTACGATCTTTTTGTTCTCAGTATTTCCAGACGGTGCAACTATTGAAGGATTTGTAGACAAAGTTGCATCTAAGGTTCAATCGAAAAAATATACAATGCCTACACCATCTAATCCATTTATGAACCCTCTATTAACGGAAATTCAAGATAATCCAAATAGAGAAGAAGCTGCTCCAATCATGCGACGTGATGTAAAACAAGCAGTTTATAAATCATTTCAAAAGACGACCGATATGCATATGGATACAACAGATTTATTCGATCAAGCTCAAGCTATGCGAACATTTCACACAATTCAGGCAAGCACTATTCCTTCCGACCAAGATGGATTTTTAAAGTGGTTAGCAAAAGGTCTTGATGAACCTGATTATTCAAGTACTAAACCAGCGCGACATGCAAAAATACTAAATGAAGGATATGTTCACCAGAAAGGCTCATTGCCTTCTCTTCAATCCTCGACGAGTAAACCTTCTGGAACTGCGCCGACGCCTCCTTCCGCCGCTTAAGGTTTTCTTTAGATCTTCTTTAGGCATTTCACCTTGATTTGTAGTTTCTTTAGCCTTTCCATTCTTTACAACTACAAATTTGGGAAATGAACCGTATTCACCAGTATCCTTCATTTTTTGAGGAATGTTGGCACTTTCAATTTTTACAAAATCCATAGAAGGCGTTTCTTTTGCAACTTGGTCCCATATAGGCTGCATAGCTTCACAATGGCCACACATATCCCAATAAAAAAAGATAGCGACAGGTGCTTGAGATTTCATAAGTTTCTCAATCTCCTTTTCGTCAGTTATTTCTCTACTCATTTACTTATTCGCATACAATATAAGTAAATGTTCCTTAATAAACTTTTTACTATTATTGCAGCTTCAGTTACTCTTCGCGATTGTGGTGATGTATCTGATCAAGCTAAAATTACAGGAATGGGATTTTATCCATTAAATCCAAATCCTGATCAAGAGACTGAATTATGGGTTTCTTATGATTTGAATAGTATTATAACAGGTGGAACAGCTACATATTCATACAGTTTTAATGGAATTCCATTTTCTCCTACAATTGAAGATCTTTGCACTCAGACAATTTGTCCTAAAAATATTGGAGATTATAATGAAACTAGTAAGTCTACATTTCCATCTGGTGTTAGTGGAAAAGTTATTTCAAAAATTCAATGGGAGAATCAAAATTTTCAACCAGTTTGGTGTTTAGAGATCACATTTAAATTCTAAGATTAGATCAAAATGCAAAATCATTGGCAAGGTTATATAACAGCTTTAAGTGCAACACCAATTCCAAGCTCATCACATCCTGCTGTTGGAACATTTAAGCCATCTGACGATCCTACTGGATTTCTAAATTTGAATCCTAAAAATTCTGAAGTTCAAGCACGTTATGATGCTATGAATCCTTCTTGGGAAGGTGTAACTGCTTCAAACGCTGCCGTAAAATCTGGAGTATTTACAACAGAATTTGCACAACTAAAGCCTAGAAAGTAAGAATTGTATCATAACCTGACGATTCAAGAGTATATCCAATCATTATATACTTGCCAATAATCTCTTTTACCTTTTCAGGATCTGAAAGTTCATTTGATTCGAATTTTATTTTTTTAGGATAATATGAAACACCTTTTTGTTTTAGATAGTTAACAAATTCATCTAAAATAACAATATCATGTCCTTCTGTATCAATTTTTAAAAACTTGCATCCTTCAATTTGATGCATATCATAAAAGGTTCCTAATGAGACAACAGGAACACTTATTTTTTCAACAACATCTGTTAATCCCCATTTAATATGTTGCAAATGATAATTACCAACAGAATTACAACCCTTAAACCATTCTGGTAAATTTTTGTATGCAATTATTTTTTTAGGAATATAGAATACTTCAATTGTTTGATTTGGTTCACATTTTCCACTAATTGCAATGCAACATGTTTTTACATTTGGTTTATATGGTAAGTCATCTAAATAAGATTGAATAGGATCAATTGAAAATCCGATGGTTGTATCATTTGCATTTTCAATTAATGTTTCAAAATTAGATGTTCCAATTTCAATAAAATCAATATTTGGCATTTCTTAATAAACATACAGTATGTTAAAATAATGATTTTATAAATAAGAATAGTTTATTCTAGCATACTAAGTAAATGTCTGCTGAAATTGTTCATTTGATGATGACGTTACGAGATCAAGTTAAGTTATATCATTGGCAGACGATAAACTACCCTAGACATATTGCTACCAATGATTTAGTTACAAAATTAGATGCAAATATTGATCAATTTGTAGAAGTTTATATTGGTAAGTATGGACGTCCTAAGTTGAGTGGAAAGACATCTTCAATTTATCTTCGTAATCATTCGGATGAAGAGGCAACCAAAATGATTCAGGAGGCGATTGATTGGATGACTATCGATTTGACTTCTAAATTAAAGAAAACCGATACAGATTTGTTAAATATTCGTGACACAATTGTTGCAGATTTAAATCAAACATTGTATCTTTTTACACTAGAATAGATCTAATTGTACACTAATATCATGAGCGGTATTGGTATTTCCAGTATATACAACTTTTACATGAATCAAATCTCCTGTAGCGAAATCTACACTAGTGTTATAATATGATTGCGAATATGTGCTTGAACTTGTAAATGTGAGTCTATATAATGTAATAGGTGTAATACTTCCTCCAAAAGGAGTTCTGCAAACTGTAAAGACAACATCATCTGAATTAGATGGAAGAATTGCCATACGTACATTAAATCCTGATAAAATTGCAGGTTGTTGTATTCTATAAAATGCAGCCGGTATATCTGAATCTGGAAATACATTATTTGTAATAGCTTGTGTACCTGGCCACATATATGAATCTACACCAGCCGATACACCCAGTTTTATATTTCCTTTTAGTCCAAAAAAAATCACAGTTGGGTATACGTATGTAGAAAAGGGACCCCCACCTGCTCTTTTTGTGACTAAATCTGTTCCTGGACCAATTTGTATTCCAGGAGATGCTAAATAACTCGGATCTGTAACTGTTGATGGATTTGTTTGTAAAATGTCAGAAGAAGTATATGTTTGAGAACCACTTGCTTTTGTAGCTCCAATACTTCCAGCACGTACTTGTATAGATCCGGTATTAGTTGGATCAGCTGTTTCAATTCCTACATAAGAACCTGCAAATGCAGCATTATCTGGTGGTGTAGCAACATAAATATTTGTATCACGTATACTCATAACATTGCTATTTGTTACAATAATACCTCGTTTGTTTCCACCTCCTGTTGATAATACATTAATTGTAGATCCTTTGATTGCATTAAATGAAAAGGACCGAGCTGAAATCGAACCTGTACCAGCCGCATCAACACCATATACATTACTTGAACCAGGACTACCTGCTGTTGAATTATCAACTGTTAAAACACATGTTCGTACTTTTGCAGTTTGACTAGTTGTTCCAGGAAATACAATTCCTCTTAATGCATAATGACTTGCAGAGGTTAATGTTAGTGTCAAATCTTCTATACGAGTGTTTTCTCCCATCGTTATCATATCAGTTGGTCCACCAACTAATAATAATTGAACTACACATGTTTGAACACTTAATCCTCTAATACTTACTCCATTTGGAATAGTAATGCCTGATGACAATGTATATGATCCAGGAAGAATCCATATAGTTGTTCCAGTTGTAGCTGCACTTATTGCAGCACTTAATGAACTGTAAGGTAATCCTCCGACTGAAGCAGTACCGTCATTACCATAAACACGATCAACACGCAGAACATTTCCAAATTGTAATGTAGTAACAGCACCAGTTGCACCTACTGGACCAGTTGCACCTTGAGGACCTGTAGCACCTGTTGAACTAATACCCGCAGCACCACTTGCACCAGTTGGACCTGCAACGCCTGTTGGACCTGTAACACCAATAGCGCCAGTTGGACCTACCACACCAGTTGGACCTATGGGACCCATAACGCCAGTAGGACCTCCAACACCTGTAGGACCTGTTCCTCCGGTACCTGCTGGACCTGCTGGACCTGTATTTCCTTGAACTCCTGTTGCACCTGTAGAGCCTCCAACACCTGTAGGTCCTGTATTTCCTTGAGCTCCTGTAGGTCCACCCGCAGGACCTGTAGCTCCAACAGCTCCTGTAGAACCAGTAGAACCTGTAGCTCCGCCTGGAGTTCCTTGAGGTCCTGTAACACCTTGAGGACCAGTTGCACCTATAGCACCAGGTGGCCCTATATTTTTGATTTGAACACCAAGACTACATATACCTTGACCTGGTACGTAACTCTGCAGCATTTACCATTATGCAGTATTTTTCTATCTATAATTTTCAATCACAAATACAATATGTCATTGTTTCAGTGGGAAAACTTTTCAGACTTAGATGTTCAACCTAAATTATCGTTTTTTCAAAATCAAATTTTAGGACCCGGATATATTCCACCAGGAGCTACAGGTCCTATAACTCTTAATCAAGGATCTACTGGACCTACTGGTGCTACTGGACCTACAGGTGCATTAGATGGTGGAATTGGTGGAGTTGGATTTAGTGGGGGAATTGGAGGAACTGGTGCACTGGGTCCTACTGTAATCATTAATGGTGCTCCAACCGTTCTGAGAGGACCTACAGGTGCATCAGGACCTACAGGTGCAACTGGAGCAACAGGACCTATATTACATTGTTTACCTAATCCTGGTAAGATAGAACCGGCATCCAATAATCGTATAAAAATTGGAAATCTTCCTGTGAGTTTTTACTACGGAGCATGTCCTGGTGTCACATATACATTATATTATCCAGACGCTAAGATTAGGATATTAGGCGATATACCTACAATTACAGTGCAAAGTTATTATAGTCAAAGGGAAGACTCAAGTGCACCTTTATTTGAAGGTGATGAGAGTGGTAGTGCATATTCAAACATTATAATTTTCACGATGGGCACTGAACCGGTCGATTTAATAGGTATGGGCGGTTATGTAAATGTACTTGCAAAAATATATCCTAAACCAGTTTGTAACCTATCTAATACAGATTCATCATACATTTTACCATCTGATTATGCTCCATGTTTTATTCGCTATGCACGTGTTGGAGACCCAGCTATATCAACTAGTGCTATTACTTCAACAATTACTGCATTTAGTAATCCAGGTAGTGGTGTTAATTCTACTGAGCAAATAATCACATTTGCAACTTTGCATCCAAGTTTTGGAGATAATAATGAAACTATTACTATTTCAGGCGCATCTAATTCTGTAAATAATGGAACCTTTCAGATAATAGAAGTTTTAGGTTCAAATCAAATTAAAATATCAAATCCAGCGGCTACTCAAGAAACAACAACAACAACTGTTACTGGTACATCTAATAAAACTCTTCGGTTTGCAATTCGTACTTTTGCAGCTTCTTCGAGTGGAACACAGTTAGTTAGTATTAAAGAAAATTTAACTAATTTTTTGAGTGGTCCACTAAATTCAGGAATAGCAGTTGGTCAAAATATTACTATTTCAGGCGCATCTAATTCTGCAAATAATGGAACACGTGTGGTAACTGCGGTAACTCAAAATAGTTTTACATTGTCAAATACTTCAGGAATTCTTGAATATTTTCAGACAGCTTCCAATGGGGCTCAAACTTATTTTATAGTTAATCAGAAAGGAGAATATATAAACGATGATTTAGGTCTTCTTCCAATAGATAGATCACCTGATATATATTTATCTGAACTAACTGATGAATTTGCTTTTGATACTGAATCGGCCTCATATTTTAATGCAGCAACGACATTTACAAACAATGGATTTTTACCAGCAGATCAGATCTTGTCTAAAGCATCTACTAATAATCCTTATCGTGTATGGAATATAACTGGATTATTCGTAACTACTGCACCTGGAGAATATAAGTTAAGAAAAGCAGAAACTGCATTTGATACGCTTGGTTATTATTATTTAACAGATGGATCTGGTAATAAAATTACAAGAGGAACTGCTTCAACTCCAGGAGGACCCGTAACAATTTTTTTATTGATTGATTGGGATTCAAGAACATTTCCATTTAGCGAATCTACAACTATATCATCAGTTAACACAAGTGTAACATTTACAGATACATCATATACTATTATTGGATTTTTTCAAGATATTAAAGAAACTCCTTGTATGCTTAAACAGCCGTTAATTGGAACCTATACAAATTCTAGCTATTTTAATATAATTGATGATAATTTGAATATAATACAGGATCCATTAACTAATAATACAACTCCTGTTATTATTCCATATACCGGACTTTTAAATAAATTTAACATATCAATTACTAATTTTGATGAGTCTGTAGATTCAACACAACTTATTACAGTTGGAAGTAGTACTGGTATTACAGTTGGTTTACAAGTTACTATTGGAGGTGCATCTAATTCTGCAAATAATGGGGTTTATATTGTACAAAATATAAATAACAATATTATTAAAATATTAAATTCTTTAGGTGTATCTGAAAGTCCATCAACACCTTTAAATGCTGTAGTTTCGTTAGGACCATTTTTAGGTACTCCAACAACTGATCTTTCTGTACGATATAAAATTAAAAGCTTCTATGAAACATATGCACAAGGAATTTTTTATATTAGACAAATAAGCCCTACATCAAGTATTTATAATATTGTTAGATTTAATGGTACAACTATAAATGATCCAGGAACAAATAATACAACATTAGTTACAGTAGAATGGAACGGTGATGATCCATTTCCTATGATAAGATATTCAAGTTCAGAGTACAGACAAATATTGTACAATATAGTTGGATTATATATTTCGTCGTCAGATACAACTTATAAACTTAAACAAACTGTTGGTAATGATAATCTTCCATCAACACTTCATAATTTAATCGACTCTTCCGGAAATGTAGTTGTTGATGATAACCAAGTACCTTTACTAGTAGAATGGACAGGTGCAAGAACATTTCCATCAGCTAGACCACCTGTAACGGATTTTACTACTAGATATTTAGTTACTGGTATCTTTTCTATAGTTCAAAGTACATTTAAAATTTATACATTAATGGATGGAGTTTATAGGCTTATGACGCTTGATTATAAGCCTGTACCTGATCCAGGAACAAACGGAACAACAAATGTAATAATTAATTGGAATGGAACAGATGCATTTCCATTAACACGAATATCTACATCAGGATATTCGTATATAAGATATTACATAAGTGAATTCTATGATCCACATATAGCTCCAGTTTCAACTGGTGCAACAGGGCCTTCATCAGGTAGTACAGAAAATCCAGTTAATAGTGGGGGTATTGGTAGTGATAATAGCTATGTAGCACCAACTGACGCAACAGGTCCTACAGGAGGAACAGGTGGTGCATTACCACTAGCAGCTGAACCAGAATCAACAGGACCTACAATGACAAATACAATATCAAGTGAGGCTACTACAATTATTGTTGGTTCAACGGCAATGTATGCACGTACACTTGTGAATGATTTTGCACCTTTATTTCAATCTATTTAATAATATGTCACTCCTTTCAGAGTATACTGAAACAGACATTCAAACATTTAATATTTCTAAACCAACTCCTCCTGTTAAGCCACCAATAGATAATATTCAAACTATAGCATATAACGGTAGTTATTGGATTGCAGGTGGATTTGATACGATGCAGACAAGAAGTATATATTCATTCACTCCATCTGATAATATATTAAATGTTGCAACTAGAGTAGACGCCTACCTGTCGAATTTAAAAGTAATAAGACAAATATTAACAAGTGTAGATCCTACATTATATTCTATTCCAATCAGAAGAATAAGATCTTCAATTACAAATAACACTGCATATTATAAATCATTGTTAAATTCTGCATCTTCTAAATTTAAGTCTTTAAAAACATTAGGATATACAAGTTCAAATAGAGAATATTGTACTATTCATACATTGATGATAAGTTATGATGGAATAAATTGGCAACTAGTTGAACAAAATCCTTTTCAATTTATGTCAGTAGTAGACAATTCTTATAAATCTAATTTTACAAATTCTCAATACAGGGCATGTGTCAAAGATATAAAATGGAATTCAACCTTATCTTTATGGGTAGCGGTTGGATTTAATCCAACTAGAAGACTATGGAATGGAACTGGTTGGACTAAAACTTTTGGTGTACAAATTGTAGAAGGAAGCAATGTGAGTGATTATAATCCTACAGTTGGTGATTCTACTACTCTTACGTTAGATGGTAATCCAATTCTTAATAATACTAGTGGAACTATTACAGTAAGTCCACGAACTTTAATTGCAACGAGTCCGGATGGGTTGATTTGGACTTCAAGAGGAACTCCTTATGTTGTTCCAGATCCAACTTTTTATTCGAATCTCGATGCAATTACCTGTTTTAAAGTTGCTTGCAGTGACACACTAACAATCGTACTGGGTAATTTTATAACAGCAACTGGAGATCAATACATTGCAACATCCACTGATTGTATTAATTGGTCTATACAGCCTAAAGCGTCATCAAATCTTGGAATAATTCCTAAATCTATAGCTTATAATGGCGCACTCTGGGTTATTGTTGGAGATCAATTAGGCACACCTGATGTTGGTGTAAGAATGCAAATCTCAACAACTGGTACATCATGGACAAATAAAGTACCAATAGATTTTAATGAATATCCAAATTTTAAAGATGTTGCATGGAATGGAACTACATGGATGGCAATTGGTCAGGTTACAGATAATAATGTTTCTCCGCCTGTAAAATATTATGCTATTTATACATCATCAACAGGACTTGTATGGGAACGTATTAATAGAATACTTGATGAACAAAATTATGTAGTGCCTTATATGAGTCTTGTATGGGATGGTAGTTTTTGGTTTATTAATTTTTATCCAGGAAATGTCAATTTTTCTTATAAGACACAAGATGGAATTTCATTATTCCCATTAAATATTGCAACCAGTGCTATTTGCACAAATATTCCTCTTCCAATTTTAGGAGGAAAAATAGATAATCCTGTTATACCTTCTTCATTAATTGTTGGTTATGGTCTTCCAACTAGTGTATTACGTTCTTCAGATGAAACAGATTGGATATCAACTTCACTTGACATTGAAGGAAGTAATTTTTTAGATAAAACACGAAAAGACCTATTTAGTGTTGTATGGTGTAACTCATTTTGGCTTCTTGTTGGAAATCCATTAAATAACTCTAATGGAAAATCTGTTGTTACTAGTACAGATGGGTTTACTTGGAGTTATCCATCAACGTATTTAAATGGAGTATCTACTAATATAGTTTCAAAAGCAAGAGATGTTGCGTGGACAGGTAGCTTAGCAATTGTAGTTGGAGATGCTATAGCAACTAGCACAGACGGCAATATATGGACAAGATATAATTCTCCGTTTCCTATGATCAATGCAATTGCCTGGAATGGTAAAAGTACTAGATTAACAGTAACTAATTTTGCAGCTTCTTCGAATAAAACACAAGTGGTGACCGTTACAAGTAATTCAGGTATTTCAGTTGGAGAAACTATTAGTATCCGAGATGCAACTGATGTATTAAACAATGGAACATTTTTGATAACTGCTTTAGGTACAAATACGTTTACTTGGGCAAATAGTATAGGTGTTTCAAGATCAGAAAGTTCAACAGTTTATGCATATTCTTCACTTTATGTAGCTGGGGCCGATAACGGTAAAATTGCTATAAGTGTCGATGCAAATAGTTGGTTAACAACAAGACAATTGACTCTTTCAACGGTATACGACATAGCATGGAATGGCTCTATTTGGGTTGCAGTAGGTGTTGGAATTAGTCAATGTATATCAGTTAGTATAGATGGTATAAGATGGTATACTGCAAATACAGATAGAAATCTGTTTACTCAATGTAATGCAGTTGCGTGGAATAGAAATTTATGGGTAGCAGTTGGTATTGGTAAATCACATACAATAGCTACAAGTGTAGATGGTTACAATTGGGTTGGTCGAGGAAATAATATTTTTAATACATCTGGGGATATGATTGCATTTAATGGAACAAATTGGATTGCAGGTGGAACTGGCTTTTATCAATTAGCTAGTAGTACAGATGGAATTACATGGTCTGGAATCAATGAAAAAATGGTTATTTCTAGATGTTACGCAAATAAAACAACTTCATTACCATATACTGGTACTACAAGTGCAGCAGTTAAAACAGTGGTTGATCAAGGTTTATCAACAATAACTGCATTGACAAATAATACACCAGAATTAGTACAAACACTAAATAATCCATTTGTAACAGAGGCAGCTTTAGCAGCTTTAGCAGCTGCAGAAGCGGTGCGTATTGCTAATGCTAATGCAATACGTTTAGCTACCAAGATTTCAGCTACAAAGTATATATGGGAATACATATATTGGAACTATACAGTAAAACAACGTTATGATTATTATTTATCACAAAAGAATTTCGTCAGTAGTGACATTGGTGCAACTTATTCAAGTATTACCAATTTTGATTCATTAGTATCTGAAATAGCTAGCTTACCAAACTACTTATCAGGTAATTTGTCTCAAATGCTAGACTTATATAGTACTATATTAAATGATAGCAATGATCAAACAATTCTAGATAAAACCTTACTATCAATTTATACTATACATAGTGAATATAAAAGCAATTTGGTTCAATTTTATGAAAATTTGAGAAACTTTTTTTATGTTTCACTTTATGAAATATATACAAAAGTTAATGCATTTACTGTTGATACATTATTAGATACTATTGGATATACTGCAAATACAGAAAAAACAAAAAGTTCAGTTTTATCTGGTTGGGATGGGTCTAAGACATTATTAAATTCATCATATACTACAGCACGCAATTTCTTTATAACTCCTATAACAACTATCACATTTACACCACAAGTTACAATTGCAAAATATACTCCTCCTGGTGGAGGTAATATTATTAACTTTAGAGTAATTCGATTTACACAATCAAGTCAGATTACTAGACAGATAATTACTGTAGAATCTTCAACTAGTGGAGTTACTGCTGGTGGTACTATTACTATTGAAAATGCAGAAAACTCAGCTAATAACGGAACATATGCGGTATTTAGTGCAAGTGGAAATTCGATTACATGGGAAAATTATTTAGGCGTAACTACTTCAGCTAGTATATTTGAATCTGGAATTGGTAACACAACTCTATCTTATATTCTTTCAGTAAGTTCATCTAATGCTCCAACTTTTACTACCCAATTTAATAATTTTAATTTCAATGCCGTTAATGGGGTTAGGGCTATATATTTACAACTTCAAAGTATGAAAGATACTAGAATAAATGTAATTGATAAGTATTATAATGATACTAAGGCGGCTGTAATAGAATGGAAAACACTAAATAATTTTGATTTTACAACCGGAACTACTTTTAGTGCACCATCTAATGGAGTTCAAACGATAACTGTTAATCAAATTGAAAATATTCAAGTAAACCGAGTAGTAACAATTACTGGTGCAACAAATTCTACAAATAATGTTAAAGCTGCATTAGTGTTGAGTGTTTCTGGAAATACATTCACAATAGAAAATTCAACCGGAGTTGCTGCAAGTAGTCAAACTGCAAAAATAAACTATAGCGACACAGCTATTTCATATACTGGACTTGATGCTGATTTTAATACTCTTAAAACTACAGGTGAAATAGTCGGTACGCAATTTGGACTTATAACAATAAATAAATCCATCACATCAATTAGTGCATTTAGTTCATGGGGAGCATCTCTAATTTCGTTCTATACCCGTAAATCTAAATATTACTATGATAATTATTCTAATGTATACAATTACTCTAATGATTTATATAGATTATCAATAAAATTTAAATATTCATTAAACTTGTTAGAATTTGATAGAAAAGATGCAATTTCCTATGCAGAACAACAATTAAATACTGTAAGAAATGAAGTGAATTATTTTAACTTAACTACGCGACAATCTTATTCGGAAGAACTTTTAACAATGCGCAATCATTACTTAAGATTATTAACTACTGCGGTATATGATTCATCGTTATATGAAAGAGTATTAAAACTTTCAGATATAATTTTTATTGCTTCACGAATATATCCTACGTATAGCACATATTTGCAAAATGTTGATTTATCAATAATACTTGCAGAAGCAGATGGATGTAAGCCTTCCATAAATGGATGGGGTGGAGCATTAAGTGTAAGCAAAATATCAAGAAAGCCACAACTAGAAATATTAAATACTACAGGAGTAGCTTCTACTACTACTCAAACAGCTGTTGCAACATTTGTTTTTGTTCCAAAAATAATTGGCTTTGGAACTCCTAAAGTTAACGGATTTCAAGAAGTTTATACATCAAAAATTGATGATCCAGTAGATCGTACTAATATTAATATAGGAACATTTATTTCAATTACAGGTGCATCTAATTCTCTTAATAATGTTACAAATTCAACAATTTGTGGCTTTGATGTTAATACAGGTACAATTCTTATTTATAATTTAAAAGGCGTTGCATCAACAAATCAAAACGCAAAAGGATTTCGTACATGTGTAATTACAAGTTTTAGTCAACCTATTGGTAATATACAAACTCTAGAAATTGATCCAAATAATTCATCGCTAGTAGATGATATTTCATTGCAATATAAATATATTACTATAACAGGTGCTTCAAATAGTGGCAATAATACACTTATTGTTACTAATGGAATTAATTTTGGCGATTCGTCAAGTGGAACCCAACTAGTTGAAGTTACAAGCGTTTCAGGTATTCTGGTTCATAATTTTATTACTGTTGTAGATGCAAGTGAATCTGCTAATAATGGAACATACGTTGTAACTGCTGTAGGGACAAGTACATTTACCTGGGCAAATCCTAATGGTGTTCAAGAATATGCAAGCTCAGCAACTTGCACTATTAGAACTAGAAATTATGTTTCACTCGTTAGAAAGCAAGAAACTACTAGCGTTGCAGTTCCAGGTAAACAACAAGGAACTAATGGTTGGTTATATTTTAATAATGTATATTATGCTTTTCAAGCTAGAGCTGATTTTGAAAACAGCATTGGAAGAAATACAGGTTCAGTAGGTGTGCCATATAGTTTGGTTTCTTCGGAAATACAAGCAGCCGATGACGGATCAGTTACTATATCAGGAAATTCAAATACTAACAACAATGGTACATTTAAAATATCTAGAACAAATGGTACACATATATTTATTTCGAATACTACATTTACAGAAAGTAGTACATTGCTTCCTTTAGAAAGATTATTACTCGGGATAGGAAATGTACCAACATTTACAACAGGCATTCCTCATAATCTTTCAGTAGGCAATACTGTTATCTTAAATATTTATGCTACCTTTACAATTTTATCTATTTTATCACCAACATCATTCACAGCATATGCTTCAGGGTTTTGGTTTAACAGACCCCAAGACTATATAGTAAAACTATTTAGTGCACCATCTTCAAATGGAATTCAAACAATAACATACCGTAGTATTAGTACAAATCCAACACCAATTATCCCAAATCGATATATATCAATTAAATATGCAAGATCTACAAGTAATAATGTTGCAAACGCATTAATATTGAGTGTTTCTGGAAATGATACATTCACAATACACAATCCGAACGGAGTTGTTTCTCAAGAATATTATGAATGGGCGCCTATAATTTATACAGATTATGATTATGATTTTTCTTTATCTAGTTTAAATGCAACTAATTTTAGTGCAGTTTCTAATGGAATACAAACAATAACAGTTACTTCAATTCAAGATATGGTTTCCTCCACTTTTGTAACAATTACAGGGGCATCAAATTCTGCAAACAATGTTAGTTGTGCAAGGGTAGAAGGTGTTTCTGGAAATACATTTTCAATAAGAAATCCAAATGGTGTTGCTGCTACAAATCAAAGTGCAACAATAGAACGCTTTCAGAGAGCTGTTAGTTTAGGACCTAGATCAACTACAACATATGGTACAGCAACAATTTCAAATCCAATTATAGCATTTAGTGAGCCTAAAGATGGTAAACAAAGAATATTTGGAAAATTACAAATTATTGGTCGTGTAGGTGATAGTATTACAATAACAGGATCATATTATTCTGCGAATAACGTTACAAATGCAATTATACTTGATATTGTTGGAAATATGATTTCAATATCAAATCAAAATGGCGTTTATGAATATGGTGCAAACGCTACTTTTACAACTTCTTATTCAATTTTTGAAATTACTAGTCTTGGTCGTATAGATATATCAAGAAATCTAATAGAAAATAATTCATACAAACCATTTCAATATAAAAGTATTAGAAATACATATGCTGGTAACGCAAAAGCAGTAGAATGGGATATCTTTAAAAACTTTACAGACACCCAAACAATTGGAAGTTTACAGAGACAAATTACTGATTTTGATACACAAATTGATGGTCTTAGAGCAGATGATGAGTTTACAGAAACATTTATGAATACTAAAAGAGATGATGATATTGATGAAATTGAAAATGCATATTTACCAGCTGCAACAACATATCTAAACAGTTTAGACGTAAAAATATCATCTAAAATACCTACAGCAGCAAGTCTCACTATTACTGCATTCAGTGCATTAACTACAAATCCATTGGTAACAGTTCTAGAAAGAAGTACTTCATCACCATCAGTACTAGTATCTACAACAGGTGAATCAATATTATCACCAGCAACAAGTATAATTGGTGGACAACAAACTAATAGTGTAACATATCAAATATTAACTGTTAATAATGTTGGTACAATTGAACCATATAAAAATAGTATAACCATTACAGGTGCATCGAATTCTGCAAATAATGTTACAAGAGCATTGGTAATTGATGTTGTTGGAAATACAATAAAAATTATTAATCCAAATGGTGTTGCAGCGACTAGTCAAACTGCAACTGGAAAATACGGTGATCTAGTTGATTTTGGAAATAAAACATGGTATGATTATTATTCAGATACTACTTCAGATTCTTTAGGAAATATGGTAAATGCAATTAATACAAGCTATAATACATTTTTAACAATAAAAAATACACCATTAACAGCTATCACAACTACTAAAACTATTACTTCATTTGGTACTGTTAATACTGGATTTGATTCCGATGCTCAATCCGATAATACTCAAGTTATAACTGTCAATTCAATAGGAAATATTATAGCTCGTATGACAATAAAAATAACAGGTGCAGCAAATTCTAATAATAATGGCACATTTAAAGTTCTTCAAGTCAGTGGAAATACATTTAAAATAGAAAATTCAAGAGGAGTTGCAGCTACAAATAGTAATGCAGGTTCTGCATCTTATATTTCGTTTGACCATTCATTAACAACTGCAGAAAATGCTATAACAACGATTAATCAAGTTCAAGAAAATGAAGCATATATAACTATATTAAAAGGAATAGAAATATATCGTAAACGTTATACAAATGCGATTAATTTAGTTCGTAGAGTTGGAAGAAATTTAGCACGTTGGCTTAACATGAAATCAAATGCTTTAAAAGAACCATATTCAGTAGGAGTTTTATCAGATGGACGCGGTAAACCGTTTATTATGAGCATTCCTCCTACAAATACAAATTATTGGACACAACGCCCATATACATCTTTTGTTTTAGTTGGTGAGGAAAGTAGTCGATATGTATCAGAAGTTAATGGTTCTATTGTTACAGTTCCTCCTATTGCAGTTTCCGACGTTAAAAGTTATAGTCAGGATAAAAATTATTCATTAAATGATTATGTATCATACAATGGTAATGTATATTGTTGTATAAAAGATGATACAGACTATACACTTCTTGGTATTAAAGGTGTTGATCCATTAGATATAGCTAGTTGGGAAGAAATTCAATATCCTGATGTTGAAGATGAATTTGGTAATATTTTGGAAGCAACTTCTGAAAATTTTCCAGTAATCATTGCAGCCGATAACGATCCATACACACCAACCATTAAATATAAAAATGGTTCACTTGTCTCTGGATATAACACAGCAGGAGAAATATCAACGTTTTATACGCCTTCAAATGGAACTCAAAAAATTAGAGTTAAAAATTTTGATGGTATTGTCATTGGAGAAACAATTACTATTACAGGTGCGTCTGATCCTCTTAATAATGGAACATTTACTATAGTTTCATATGAAACAGATGCAGTTTCAGGTGTTCCACAAAATAATGTTGTGTTGACAAAAGCTTCGGGGACTTCTGCTGGACTCGGTGGAGGTCTTAATCCAAATCCAATTGCTTTCTATCGTGTTGATACTCTTTTGAGCTTCACGTGTATAAGAGATTTTTTTACAGATAGAACAATTACAAACATCCCTCCTTCAGATAAAAGCTATTACTGGGTTAAAAGAACTTATCCAAATGTTCTTTACAAAGGAGAAAAAGTAGAAGCAAATTTTGCAAATTTTCAATCATTAGCTCAATTAAATAATACTCCTACATACGATAATACTAAAACATACGGAAAAGGAGATACGGTTAAATATAATAATAACTTCTACTATTTTCGAACATACAATGATAGTATATATGTTCAAGGTAAACCTCCAGGAACCACTTTTCCAAGAGAACGATCATGGTATGAACTTCTTGGATATTCTACAACTAGTATTCCTAGTTATAGCACAGATTCATATTATCAACAGGGAAATACTGTAAAATTTAACAATAAAAATTATTTTCTTAAATCGAATATTGATTGGATGTTGATAAAAAATAGACCACCAGGAACTGCAATTTCACCAATAAGGTTTACTTTTAGTTGGGTTGAACAAACAACCCCAGGTTCATTTGTTTATCCCCCTTATAGCGGTAGTACAGTTTACGAGAATGGTTCGCGTGTTAGTTTTCAAACTGAAACAACAAAATACTATCTACTTCGTATAGTTGATACAATAACTAATGCAAATATAACCAATATTGCGTTAAAAAATAGAAATCCAAATTTTGGTTCTTCAGATATAATTAATGCAACATGGATTGAAATTCAAACAACTCCTAGTACATATCTTAGTAATAAAACTGGTGGGTATGCGAATGGAGATACTGTTTTATACAATAATAAATATTACTATTATGAAGCACCTATAGGTTTTAATATTAATGGTATTAATCCAGAAACTTCTTCTATTGCATCGGAAGTTTCATGGCAACAAATTACACATCCAATGGTTTTTACTATAAGTTCTACAAGTCTTGTTAGTGGACAGTTTTTAGAGTGTAATACAGCTGCATTTCCAGCATTAAATTATAATGATTATCCAGCGTATTCGTCAACTACTACATATACAAAAGGAGATATAGTTCGTGTTGGTCAACAGATTTTCGAAGTTAACCTATCAACATTCAACGTTATTGGTATTAATATTATGAATAGAGACTTTTGGAGACCAATTAGAAATCCACGTATAAAGTATAATAATCAATGGATGCAATATTCATCTAATCTTATACCAAAACTTGATGCATCAACTTTTACTCCATACAATCCAGAATTATTTTATCTTGAAGGTAGTGTTGTTTCATATAATGTAGGAACTAATGCAGCACCAAATTTGAAAATTTTTAGATGTATAAATGATAATCCACGATCATTACCTATTAAAGGTAAATTGCCAACATCAACAAATTTTTGGAAGCAGGTAACATATCCTCTTACGATTATTGAAAGTAAACTGATCGAAGCTAATCCTACAAATCCAATATTTAAAAAATTAAATGAATTAGATTATCATGAATATGAAAATAACTGGTTATATAATAAAGGCGATCTTGTATCTTATAATGGTCTTGTTTATGAATGTACAAATGTAAACCCTAATAATATTGCATATACAGATTCAGTTACTGGAAAATCACCCTTAACAACTAGCGGGTTTTGGGAACAATTTTCAACTGGTGAATTAGATTTTATAAATAATAGATATTATAAAACAAATAATATTCTTCCATGGAATCCAGTTACAACTAAAAATTATGCAACAGGAACAACTGTTTTATGGAAAGGTTACTTATATAAATCTCAAAGAGAAATTTCTTACAAAGCAATTATAGATTTAAATTCAACTGATGATAATGAATTACTAAAATCATATGTTCCTTCTATAAATGAAACCATATGGAGAAAAGTAGATACAGATTTGCCTACAAATATACCTAAAGTATATTCAAATACTACAACATATTATCTTGGTAGTGAAGTTATGATACATGATTTTTCAGATGTTGAAAGTGTAATAACAAGTATTACATCACCTTTCAGAATAAGAATATTTAAATTAATAGGATTTAATAAATATGAACCACAAAAGTATAAATATCCAGAATTAAGAATTTTAAATGAATTGGATTCAGAAGGATTTTATAAAAGAGCTGTAGTGTCAGGTACTTCTTCACAGAACGGTACACCTAGATACGGTCTACGAACTATAGATCCATTTCGTTTAGAAAATTTTGCAGGTGATTTAAAACGTAGAGTTACACATAACGTGCTTCTTCCATATTTACATGCTCGAAATAATGCTAAAATGATTTTATCACTTCTTACACTTGAATATTATGCTCCTAGAAATACTGATTTTCCTCCTATATACTTGAGTCCTGTATTTATAGATTGGGCTTTTCCACAAGCTTTTAATTTTAAAGACAATGCTGTTGCACCTGATTTTGCAGAAACTGTTTCTAATAAATTAAGAGAAACAGCTCAAACATTTATAAATATTTTTAATCTTTCCGAAACAGATCAAACAACTGTTACAGAACCTACGATTATGCCAGTATCTGCATTTTCAGCTTCTTCGAATGGAAGACAAGTAGTTACTGTTCTTACTACAAATGGAAAAGGTCTTCGTGTTGGTGATATTGTTACTATTCTAAGTGCATCTAATAATTTAAATAATGGAAGTTATGCAGTAACAGATGTAACATTGACTACATTTACATGGAGAAATCCTGTAGGTGTTTCAGCAACAGAAATACTTACAGACGAACAAAGAGTTAATTCATTTTTTACACGAGATAAATCTATTATTAAAGGTTCGATTCAAACTGTTTTATCTTCAGTATATTTTTATTTAACTAAAAGTTTAATTCAGTACAGACAGAATGTAATAACATATCAAACAAATAAAAATGTTTTAAAAACACGGTATTACAATTCACCTTTTTTCCAAAAAATGCTTACCGATGATCCTTATCCTTATCTGAATGTTGTTGCACTTGCACAAAATCCACCTGTAAGATGTGTTAAAGATTTGGGCGTTGGTGATCCGGAAATAATTGAAAAACTAGAGAAAAGAGGCAAAATACCTGAGGGTTCTTTAGATTCATATTATAAACAAAAAGAAGAACTCGATGATTACGATGCAAAAATGAATATCGAATTATTTAATATTAAAACATTAATAAACTATAACGTAATATTTCACTATACGGATGGACTAATTGGTGCCGATATTAAACTTCCAATTGACTATTATTATATCGATGGTTATATTTTTGAAACAGGTGGAACTCTACTAGAGGAACCTTCTATAAGTGTTGGATTTTTTATATTAGGACCAGATGATTGGAATTACAAAAATATGAAATCAATTTTAATAAATGATACTCTTAGTTCAGATGATGAAGAAGGTATTATAGCAGATAATGAACAGATAATAAAAGGTCTCACATATGGTGAAATTGTAAACAGTGCTATGAAAAGTAGCTTAGAGCCTCCTGAATACACATTACCAGGTAGTCAAGCTCAACGAGACATACTTCTTTTAACATGGGAATCTAAAGATCCATATATTAATGCTTTAGGAAAAGTTGCAAAAGGACTCACAGCATTATGTTCTGCAGCATTTCAAGCAGGTGATATGGTTTCGGGAATCTTTCCTATTATGCAGTTTATAGGAAATTGGGCAATAACTGGTAAACCAGATGGTGAAGTTACTGAAGATATGCCTGGAGGCCGTGATTTTATAAAATTTTCGTTGAATACGCAGGGAATGACATGGCCGCAATTTAATGAAAGATCTCAAAGTATAAGAAATGTAAAGGAAGAAGTTAAAGCATATAGAAATAGGGTAAAGGCTGCTAAGTTAGAAATAATGACTGAAGATGATGATGAAAATCTAGGTGATGCTCTTATTACTATTGGGGCTTTAATACTATTATATCAAACTGAACTTGCTGAATTAGAAGAAATAATTGAATTTGAATTGAATATAGAGACTACTATAACGCAAAAAACGATAAAATATCCAACATTACTGGATCCTCAAGAGCCAACAAAAATAACAATCGATATACCTCCAAGACCAACAAAAATACAAATTGCATATGATGATTTAAATCAAGAACTAAAAAAATTAAAAGCTATGTATCAAAATGGGATAATACGTAATCAAGAACTTGAATTAATTAAACGTAAAAATTCTTTTATCGATGCACAAAATGGTAAAATAAAGACAATAAATGATGGAGTAACACAAAGAAATGCTATTACTCAAGTTGAAAAAGCTACACTTAATAAAAGAATTAGATATTTGCAAACAGAACTAGATTTGTTAGGAAATAATATTATTGATAAAACAGATGAATTAAACACTCAAGTCTTTGCAGCTGCTAGGAGACAAGTTAAAGTAACAGCTGCTGTTCGTTCAGCAACTACATTATCAGACGATGTTGCACGCCAACGCAATCTTTCAAAAATTAGGGGGCAGCAACCAACACGTAATATAAGAGGAGAAATAGTAACAATCTTACCACCAAAAATGCAAAGTACTAACGAGTTAAAGGCAAAAGAACCATCACAAGCAAATGTACAGGCTGCAGAAGAGAGAAGAAAAGAATTGTTAAAACAACTAAATGAAGCTAAAGAAGAGTTAGCTAAGAAAAAACTTGATACATTTTTAGAGAGTCAGAAAAAATTGGGAATATTTGATAAAGTAGACGTTGAAAATATAAAGAAAAATATCGTTAATGTACTTCAGCAAATTGAAGATATAAAAACACAAAATGCAGCAGTTTCTTCTGAACTTTCACAATATTTAGATAATCTTGTTGATGCAGAAGCAAAACAAGCTGCAGCAGATCTAGAATATAATAAGAAAAAAATCGAATATGAACAACAAAAACTTAATGTAAAAAATGCACAAAATGCTTTTGATAGAGACATTGCAGCTGCAGAGTTAGAAGTAAAGAGAGGTAATTTTTTACAGAAAAAAATAATTAAAGATAATGTTGGTGTACAATATACATTTGCAAAAAATCAATTTACTGTTAAATATTTAGAAAGTGAAACAATTTCCACTATTATGAAACGCAATATGCCACCTGCAGTAATAGCGCAGTATAATGATATCATAAATAGTGTTTCTACAAATGTTACTACTCCAATTGGAAATGCTTATAAATCGATGATGACTAATCTTAAATCAAATATTGTTGCTAGAACTGTATCTGTACAATATAAAAGGCTTAATACATCAATTAAACCATATATAAAATCTGCAATTCCATCTAAATATGCAAATCTTTTAAAAATAGGTGGAGGTCCTATCATGGAATTAGCAGGTATCGCAGTAACTACTTATTCAATGTTGAAAGATGACGATGAAAGACTTGATGGTGATACTACAGATCCATTTGCGGAAATAGCTGGTAGGGCTCTAGAAGGTGTTGCAGATGGAGTTTTACAAATAAATCCATATGCAGGTGTTTAAATCTTAGAAATGCCATTGACTATATCTTGGCTTGGAACGCCTCCATCTGACACTTTAAGTGCAGTTGTTGGAATTGTTAATGATTGAGAATCAGAACCACCTTTCTTTCGATACCGACGAATGGTGGCGCGACGACTTTTTCGAGAACGCTTATAAGTTTTCCTTGGCATTTTCTTGCTTTAAACAAAGGAAAGAATGAACGACAGTTTATCAATTATTGTTATTCTTTGTGTGATTGTAATATGGATTACGTTCTCACATAAAGAATTCATGACAAACAGTGATGTTGCTTCTATGTTGCAAGCACATGCACTTCCGGACAAAAAGAAGAAAAAATCTAAAGAAGTTGATGAAGCTCCTATTTACGGTCCATATGTTCCCAAATTGGAAAATAAACCAAGTGGGTCTAAAAATGGAAAATTAGTACCGGCGTCAGGTGTATATCCTGATATTTATGGGCCTGATATTGCAACAATTCCAGGAACTAAACCTAAAAAACCTAAGCATGAATCAGATAATGTTGATGATGAAATTTATGATTTCAACCCTGATCTAAAAAAAGCATTTCCAACAGAAGGTGAGCCGCAACCCTTTTTAACAGATTTTACTAAATTTCAACATTAGATAAAGAGATGTTTGGTCTTCACAACTTTCGAGGAAGTTGTTGGGTAAACGCCTGTCTTCAGTCAATCTTTCGTATACCTGAATTGCAAGATCGATATTCAAATAATAAAATTGATACAGATAATTCAACCGATAAATCCTTACATACTATTTGGAAATCAAATGGAAAATCAGGTTTACGAGAATTTTTTGAAGTAGTGAAAAATGAAGCTATGCCGGCGGGGAGTGGTGTTGGTGATACACACGAATTACTAACCCATTTATGCGATAAACTTCCATTCTTAGATAAACTTTGTAGGTTTAAAAATGCACAAACAACCACTTGCAATTCATGTGGAAAAACAGAAACACGTGAAGATACAACAATTGAGTTTTCGTTAGCATCAAATGAACAAAATAAACCTATTAGTCAATGTATTCAAGAGGTTGTAACACCTACAAAAGTAGATGACTGGAAATGTGATAAGTGTAAGAAACTTGGTTGCACGCGTCAATATCTTATCGGATCATTTCCGAATATTATGATTTTTAATATGACATCAAGCACTGGAACAATTAGCTATTCACCTATACTTGTTTTGAATTCAAAAAAATATGCACTTATTTCAATTGTTTGTTATAACGGATCTCATTGGTGGACATTTGGAAGAAATATTCCTCCAGGCTCTTCGTGGTACAAGTTCAATGATACTCATGTTCAAGATTTTGGACCCAAACAATTCCCTCTTTCTTCAAGTATGAGACTATTAATTTATTATCGGCTAGAAGAGTAATGTTGCCTGTTCCAACGATATTAATTGTTGCAATTGCTGGTGTATTTGCGATGTTTGTCATAAGTATGATTGGTGGAAGTCTTATGCCAGCTGTACTAATTCTAATGTTAGCAGGTATCTTATTTTACGTTCTGCATCAGCTTGGAATTTTTAAAATAGAAACAACAGATACTGGAATCGATATTAATTTTCAAGAAACAGCAGCTCCTCCTCCACCTGTTTTAAAAAGTAAGCAAAGTATGACACCTCTTTCAATTGAGAAGAAAGAGGTATTCTACATAAGTGGAAACAATTATACATATGACGAAGCACCTGCAGTTTGTGCTGCATATGAATCGGAACTTGCATCTTATGATCAAATTATGGAAGCACATTCAAGTGGTGCAGAATGGTGTGGTTATGGTTGGACACAAGGTGGAATGGGATTGTTCCCAACACAACAAGCTACATGGGAAGCATTGCAACGTGAAACAGATCAATCAAAACGAACAGCTTGTGGACGTCCTGGAGTAAATGGTGGATATTTTGATACAGATTCTAAATTTGGAGTAAATTGTTATGGCGTAAAACCTGCAAATAAGAATATTACTCTACCAGTTCCATTGCCTGGAACAGATGCAGGTGAGTTTAATAAAATGGTTCAAAAGTTCAAATCAATGCTCAATAGCATCATTGTATCTCCTTTCAATAGGAATACTTGGTCCGAAATAACTTCACCTGTAAACACAAATGGATTACTCTCTGCAAACGCCCATAAATCGTAAGTTATATGTTCCAGAGGAAAATGAAGTACCGTTTGCACCTGTCGTATATCCGCCTGTTTCATCTGCACAGGACCAAAGCTATCGTCGAATGACGTGGCTTTTTCATAAACCACAAAATCATGCAATTTTTCCAGTTAAATCGGAAAAGCCTGAGAAGAAAAAGTACACTGAAATACAAAGATGATTGAAGTTGCACTATTATTGGGTCTTGGAGCCGTAGGTTATATGTTGGCAGTCGGTCAGCCAACACAAGAAAGATTTACGCCTTTAACACCTCGTCCAACTGAAGAACATCGAGAGGGTATAGCGCATAGTCAAACACAACAAGGACATAACAATGAGGTTCCATTTTTTGGAGCACGTGTCACTCAAAGCATGTATTCAGGTGCAACTGAAGGTATTTTAGACACTTGGACGGGAGCAGGAAAAGAATATACTCAAAAACGAGAAGTAAAGTCCATGTTCGATGCAAAACCTGCAACTGGACGGCCATTTGGTAATCAAGTTGAAACCGATTTTGAACAATCCCGTATGGTTTCTGGACAGAATATGAAGAATATCTTTCCGATACAGCAAGTTCAAGTAGGACCTGGTGCAAATGATGGTTATACAAATTTAGGAAAGGGAGGATTTCAACAAGATCAATTGCATGAATTTATGCTTCCAAAAACCACAGATGAACTCCGTGTTGTAACAAAACCAAAGCTTACATTCGAACAAGATCCAGTTCCAGGAAAGAACTTTATTACACAACCAGGTATTCAAGCTGCTGTTAACAAAAATAAACCAGACAAGTTTGCAATTTATGGAATGGATCGTGCAAATACAGCTGTAGGTGTTCAAACAGCTCCTCGTATTTATGCAGATCAACCAATGAAGGAACAGGCTCGTGAAAGTACAAGTGTTGAATACGAAGGTGGAGCTCGTGGTAATGCAATTTTTGCATCTTACATTCGTGCGTTTACAGAACCATACCAGGAATTTATGAAGTTAACTACAGAAGGACGTCCTGGACCTGCAGGAGCTGCATCTGGAACTGGATTTTCCATTGGTTCAGATAGTTATTCGGCACAAATAAAACGTGATGAAAGCGTTTTGTCCGATGCAACACGTATTAATCCTCCTATTCAACGTATTAATGCTCATGCAGATAGCATGGGTTCTTACCGTTACAATGAACCTCTACAACAGGATGCAATTGTTTCACGAAATGGTCCTGAAATCTTAAGTGCATTCAATAATAACCCATATACACATAAACTCACTTCATATTAAATAATGGAAAAAATCAGAGAACAATTAACTTATAAAGAAGGAAAAGTTGTAATTTGCATGAAAGAGTTATCTTTTCATGATCAATATGAAGTTCTGCGGCTTATAATGGCAACGCGCACGAAAGACGTATTTGTTTGCGTGCACGATGGTGTTACACCGTATATTTCAAATATAATTGAAAATCTTTCATTAAACACGACGGACTGTACGTCGACCAATTAGTGATCTACGTTTTGTTGCACCTCCCGTTTTAGTTCTATATTGTTGAAGCATTTTTCCCCACAATTTGTCATCTATAGTAGATGCTGTACCTTTCATCTCTTTTTTCTTTTTAATAGCTCCACTCTTTATTCCTGCAATAGTCGAATCCCAATCTGATTGAGTAACACTATCTGGTTTTGTAACGGAATCTCCACTTATTAAATAAGTTTTCAATCCTTTTCCCCATTCAGTTCCAAACTCTGCTTTTTGTTCAGCTGTTAATCCAAGTGCATTCATTATATCACCTAAGGGTATATCCTTATTTGCTTTTACATCTGCTTTAATCTTTGTTTTTTGTTCTTCTGTAATGAATGTAGGCCATTTCCATGAGCTACCTTGATTACTTTGTTGTGTTTGTATTTGAACTTTATAAAGATCAGGATATACTTTTTTGAACAATGCATCAAATTCAGTTTTTTGTTGTGAAGTAAGCTTATCTTTTACAGTTTTAACAAATGTAGGATCAGCTGCTAGTTGTTCATATGTTGGTAACTTCTCTTTTGCAGTTGTAACTACGAATGTTAGCAATTCTTCACGAGCTGCTTGATTAAATTCATCCCTTGTTTTTGCAGCAGGTGTAGACTTTTGGTTTGCAATTTCTTGTAGTACCATCTTACGAATTTCAAGTGCTTTTTGTTGATCTTGAAGTAATTGTGCATCGTATGTTCGATCGCTAATATCGCATGAAACCTTCTTAAGAAGACGATCAACAACATTTTCACTTTGTAAAGGAGATGGTGCTGGTGCTGGTGCTGGTTCTGGAGCTGGTTTTGGTTCTGGTTCTTTTGGTATTACTACATCGTATTCTTTATCATCGTCAAACACTATTTGAATAACTGGAGTATTTTTTGTGAAATTGGGAGGACAAAAAACATCATCATTATTTCCTGAATCTGAATAAATTGCAATAATAGATCCTGTAACTGCGGCAGCTGCAGGTCCAATTATGGACACCAATGGTGGTTCTTTTGCATTTCCACTTTTTTCTTTAATAGTCATAGATTCTAAATATTTGCTAAAATTTTCATACTTATCTTTTGATTCTTTAGGAACTTGATTATATAAGCCGGTAAATCTTTGAATATTCTCAGTGTTTACTATAAAACTACGAATCTTCTTTGCAAATGCCTGAGCTTCATTATCACCATACTTTTTCTTCTGTCCTGCTAAAATACAGTTATAAAATGACCAATTATCATTCTTTATTTGCTTTCTTTCACCTATAGGAATTTCAGGAACGATATCTTCACAATTCAATGCAGTTCTACCAGGTATCATAAATTGTTTTATAGTGTTTGTTGTTGTTGTAAGAATATCTGATTCAGGTCCTGGTGCTGGTGCAGGAGCCGGTGCAGGAGCCGGTGCAGGAGCCGGTGCAGGTGCTGGTGCTGGAGCTGGTGCAGGTGCTGGTGCTGGAGCTGGTGCAGGAGCCGGTGCAGATTCTTGTCGAGGTGGTGGTTCAGGAAATTTAAGGAGTTGGCCATATGGTTCACAATTTAGTTCATTTTCAGGACCAACATTATCTTTACCGTCAACCTTGGTAATGTACTTTCCATATAACATGTCTCCATTTACTGGATTGTAATTTTCTTCAATCTGTGTTATGACAAATGGTGTTTTGTTTTTACCAAGTTTACATTCAACACGATCACCTATTTTAAACTTTTTAATTCTTGATTCAAGGAGTCGATTAGCTTGTGAAAAAGAAAATGGATTTGGAGTTGTATTAAATGGATTGATCTGTGGAGGTTCAGCTTGTGCTGATAATACATTGGGTAGTAGGTTTGCACCTAATATTTTTAAACATTCATCTACTTCAGCTTGACTAAATCCTTTCTTAATAATATTATCATAATCTGACTGTAAAATTGCGCCATTTTTTATTTTAGGTTGTACAGTTTTTATACATTTTTTCATTGTTTCTATTTGTGTAGAATCAGGAACAGTAGCAGGTTCAGGTTTACCTTGAGAAAACAAATTAAAAAAATCAGACAATGATGCTTGTGGTGAAGATACTACCGGTTTTTCAACTTTTGCTCGTTTGTCAGGACCTAATGTTTTATCAAGTAGTCGTTTATTTCTAATTTTTGATTCATCAACTTCTTCTGGTTGATCAAGTTCTTCTGTTGGTGTATACGCATCGGGTGGTTGCGTTAAATTTGTAACTTGTGTTTCATCTGTAAGTTCGGGATTTGTAGATGGGATTTGTGAATTAGAGGTATTTTCTTGTAGTGCAGATTCTTCTGCAGTTATAACAGGTTCCGGTGCAGGTTCTGCTGCAGGTTCCGGTACAGGTTCTTCTTGAGTAGTAAAAGGACCAGGAAGAGGAGGTAAACTTGTAGATTGAGTGGCAGGTGGAGGTTCTAATTCTTTTCGTTGTTGTGCAAGTGGATCAAGAAAATCAAATACAGATGATTGAGGGGCAGGTTTAGGTTTTATCATCTCTTCTCTTTGTTGTTTGGCCTTTTGTTGAAGTTCTTCTTGTCTAGCTTTGGGTAATGCATTAATCATTTCATTTCTGATTCTTGTTTGCTCACTAATCGATAATATTTCAACATCATTTGCATTAACATCAATTGGATTTATATTAGATTTTGAATCGTCTCTTTCAAAAAGTCGTAAAATACGATTACCACTTGTGTCAAGTTTATTTATGATTACGGAATAATATGCATTTTTATATTTAACCAACTGTCCTACTTTTATTTGAGGTTGTTGTTTTACTATAGTCAATCCTAACCAATCTGCAAGTAGTTTTAATTCTTCTTCATTATTGCTATTTTTAATAGTATTGTATGCATCAAATGGTAAAGTATTATTTTTTCGTTGAGTAATAATTAATTTTAGGTATTGTTTAAAGTCTGAAGCATTCATAACACGTCTTATAGAATCAATATTTAAGGTATTTAGATCATTTTTTAAAGTTACATATTCTTCTTTCATATCATCTGAAAGCTTATTCATAATATTATCTAATGCTTTAGTATGATCATCTACTACTTCATCATCAGTAAAAAGTGATGTTACTAAGCCATTTATCTTTTTTATATCTTTAGAATCCAACGCAGTTAATGCATTTTTATTAGATTTCATTCGTTCTATCGCATCTTTAATCTTTTCTAGCAAATATTCTGGATTATTAAGATACTTTTCCTGAACACCTCCGCTTTGAAGAGGTAACATATCAGATGGTAGTGGATTCACTTGTTCTGCCATAAACGCAGATGCCATGGCAGCCATACTGCCTCCTAACATTGTAATTCCGTATATTGCGCTTAAAGACGCCATAGAATCCTATTATATCTAGCAAAGATGTTTCATTTAGTTAAAGACAACGTGGAGCGAATCGAGAACAACTTGTTATGGGTTAAATCGGTGCGGGCATCTATATTTTCATGGTGGTTTAACGTTATCATTTTTGTTGTTGTAATCGGATCGTTTGCATATTTTTTATATGCAAGTTACGGTACAGCACCATCTGAAGAATTTAAAAAGATACCATTCGAACCTAGGACGTGGAATAACGCCGTGAGAAATGTTCCCATTACAGATTATGGACAGCCTCCTGAAGTTGAAACTGGAAATGGTATTCCGGGGTATTCCCTTAGAACAAGCTCGTCAGCGTTTTGAGGAATTGAAAAGTGCACCGCCTACTGAGTCAAAGGAAGCAAAAGTTGTTAAGCGAAGAAAATTAAAACTTGGCACATCAGATAAGAAATGAGAACTGCGTCTGCATATACAAATTATAGACGAGTAAAAGCCGAAGCTACCAATTTGAAAGTTGAATATCCAGGAAACATTGCTAAAAATTATGCACCTATTCAAGGTGCAACTGGATGTCCATTAAAGATTTATGATCCTATTACATACGTTAATGTTGCAAGGTGTGTTTATGGATTAACAGTATGTCGTTCAAGAACAAATTAGAATTCTGTTAAGTAAACAAGGAATGATCTCTGTCATGTGGCTTTTCATAGGTGTGATAACAGGATTGTTAATTGTATCTATTTTTGATCCACCTTTGCGTGACGTTCCGCAAGTACCAGTTCCGGGCAAGGAAAACTTTTTTCACACCAAAACAGGGTGTATTAAAATAATTTCAAAAGAAGTTCCTTGCACTGAAAAATCAACGTCTCTTAATTTCATCGCAGCTCAACACAAATGATTCAGATTCAAAAACTTCTGCACAATGAGCGAAGTCTCTCCTTTTTTTCATTTTTGATAGGTATGGGTCTTGTTATTATGATGTTTCACAAACCATTACATTCCAAGATAACACTTGCGTTACCAATTGAAGATGTTGAAGGAAAAATTATTAATTATAATGGAAAGTGCTATTCATATCGCGCAGAAGATAGAGCATGTGAAATACCTCCTTCTAAATAAATGCAAGATAGTGGCGCAACAGATTTAAGTGCTCTTCTTGGAAGCGGACCCGTTCAAAATCCTTCCCTTCCTCAATCAACTACATTTGCACCTATGGTAACAGGTGGCGGTGATCCGTTCATTAGTCCGATTAACACAAGTCCTCAACAAAAACCTTCTTCTACGTTATACAGCCACGATGCAACATTTAATAGCATACGGTATGCGGTAAGAGGGCTAATGACTTATTTTGGATTTTTTGTAGCCGCTATTATTATTTCTCTATCAACTCCACGATCTTTGCTATTGCAATATATTCCTAACACGTATACGTCAGGAGGTGTAGTTTCCTACACTGGTGCTGGTGTTTTAGCAGGTGTTGCTGTTGCAATTGCATATGTGGTAGGTACGTTAGGTAGTAGTTTAATCTAAATCATCAGCAACCCATTCTTCACTTTGAGAAGCTGCTGGATTAATTTCAGACCGATACACAGATTCTCCTGTAAGAATATCTTCAAAATCAATCATTGCTCTGTTTTCAATGTTGTGAATGATTGTTGCAGTGTACAATTCACTGTTAATTAGTTTATCAGCACCTTTTCCATGCCATTTATAAGTTTTGTTACCATTTTTGATAATAACACTATCGTTATTTGTTTTAATAAATTCAATCATTTTTTAAATTATTTTAATTAATGAGTGAAAATACGTTTTTAGATAATAAACGTATCTTAACAAATGGTGGACAAGTGGTTAACGTACCGAATTAATTCACGTGGATGGCAAACAGACTCACCTGCAAAAGTACATACATCAATAATATTTGGAGCTGGATTTACATTAACACCGCAATTTGCATTAAAGAATAATATTACACACGTAGTTAATTGTGCGTATGATCAGGATAGTCCTGCATGGTTTCGTACAGTTCATCCAGACAAGTATGTGTCTTTAAAGGCTAATGATGCACTTGATCAAAATATATTAGATTGGTATCCTGCATTTGAAGAGTCTATGAACAGGTTTTTTCAAGATCCAGAATGTAGAACTATTTATGTTCATTGTCAATGTGGAATTAATCGTAGTGGATTTTTAACAGTTTTGTATATCGTTAGAAAATTTGGATATGAGTATGATACTGTAGTACGATCTATTCTTCGACAACGGCCTTGTGCATTGACAAATACGTCTTTTGAAAAGCAAGTTATAAACTATATAAGAAACAATGGCAGACTTGGATAAAAATCCATTATGGTCGAACGTTAAACCCGATGCATCCGCCTCATTTATGGGACCTGATTACAGCTATGCAGATAATATTCCAGGACCAGCATCACTAGGTGTTAGTGGTAATGGAACCTTCGGTCAAGTATACACAAACTTGAATGCAGTGACTACTTATGTGAAAGGATTAATTACAGGAGATCCTCCTTTAGGAAATCAATATTTTATTAATACAGGTGGTGTATGTACTGCACCCGATGGATCAACGCAGCCAAGATGGAATTACATCAATAACATACCAGGAGGCGGTAGTCCACCTGCAGGTATTCAAGATTTGGCATTTCTATCAAATGACATGAGAGGATTAATTCCGGGAATTGTTCAAGATGTAGAAGGTTTGAATCCTTATTATCTCTTTTCTGCTTTAACATCTGATGGTACGCCAGGATGCGATTGCTATAAATGCAAAGTAACAACTGGAGGCGATACTTATTTTCTTACTCCAAATATGTCACCGGATTATGATCCAGTTCTTTGTTCAAAAGTAGACGTATCACAATGTAAGACAACTACAGAAGGGTTTGCAAATGCATCACAATCAAGTTCTATTCCAACAATTTTAGCGTTAATTGGAGTGTTGTATTTTGCAATTAAGTAATATTTTAAGACTAGTAAGTTAACTTAGTAAAGAAATGGACAATATATTTCGAGTGAAGAAAGTTCAGGAATCTGGACAGTCTTCAAAGTTGCAAGGAACGTTGGATTCACTCCATCAAACAATTATAAACACAATTAAAGAGGATTCTTTAAATATTGAAGAAATACACTCTAAATGCGGAGAGTTGAGAGGCAAGATTGAAACTCTTTTATCTACTAATGAAATTTCCGATATTCTAGAAGCATCTAGACTTGAGAAAGAAATTAGTAAATTAGAATCTAAAGTAAATTCAGATAATCCATTGGAAGATTATTATTTAAAAAATGGTGATATTATGCTTTCATACTATGGAAATACCGAAAAAACTAGACCAACAGCTCAATCTTGCATGGATGAGAATACGTTCGTTAAATATTTAATTACAAACAAAACAGGAGAATCAGGAAGTCAAACTAAAAAACAACTTTTTGAAGAATATGCAACTCGTATGAAATTAGCTGGACTTGAAAATATAGAAACAAAACAAGTTGTAACTGAACATTGTGAAACGTGTAATATTGCAAGAGAAGAAATATCATCTGAAGGTGTACTTGTATGTCCTACTTGTGGTTCTGAAGAATATATGATGGTAGTTTCAGACTTTCCTTCATTTCGTGATCCTCCTAAAGAACGAAATAATTATGCATACAAAAAAATTAATCATTTGAATGAGATTTTAAATCAATTTCAAGCAAAGGAATCAACTATAATTCCAGAAGAAGTTACAACTGAAGTAATTTGTGAACTTAAGAAACGAAGAGTGCAAAATATAGCTCAACTTACTGAAAAAGATATACGAGAGATTTTAAAGAAACTCAATAAATCTAAGTATTACGAACATGCTGCACACATTTTATCCAGACTTAACGGAAACCCTCCCCCAACAATTACACCGGAAATTGAAGAAAAGATTCGAACCATGTTTCAAGAAATTCAAGCACCTTTTCTTCTTTATTGTCCTGATGATCGTACTAATTTTCTATCGTACTCATATATTCTCTTTAAGTTCTTTGAACTTCTAGAATTAGATGAATACAAAGCTTACTTTCCATTATTAAAATCACGCGATCGTTTAATTGCACATGATCAAATATGGAAAAAGATTTGTGAGTATTTAAGATGGGAATTCGTTCAATCTGTTTAAAAACGGATTTTGATGACAATTACTGATTATAACTCAATAAAATGTCTGTAACTCTACTCTCTGTTAATAAAAGTGATAAAACATATAATGATGAAATTGCAAACGATACTGATGTTGTGCGTGTTATTTATTTCGATGGTCAGAAAAAGGGTAAGCGTAATAGCTGGATCACAATTGGCTCGATCGTAATTGAAAAAGTACAAGATAAATGGGTTTATGTAGGTTTAGTCGTGTTTGTTCATGAAGTTGAACCTGTAGATGGTGTTGCTCGATTTCTACTTGTTGTAGAAAAGAATAATTGTACTGGACATATGTCTAGAACAAAGAAACTTCTTATGGAACAACTTGGATGGACTTTGACAGATGAAGCGCCAGGAATTGCACACGTGACACACGTTTAGATATAAAAATAATATATCGTACAATGGATACTTTTTACACGAAAATCAATGCAATGTCTATTGAAGAACGTGAGTCGGTTTTAACAAATTACATTAATCAACTTCGTCAACAACAACAGCATCCAATAGCAGATGCATTGCATGATATTTTAGCATGTTATCCAAAGTTTTCGTTTAATGCAGATGAAAGACAATTTCGTCTCTATTTAGCATGGTCTAAGTTTTTTGAATTTCATAAACATCCTCTTGTAAGACAAATTGTTAATTTGCATTTATCAAGATAAAAAAGGTTTGGTATTTAGTCTAAACTTGGAAGAATCATTTCACTTACATGTTTAAATCTATAATACTTATTTATTTCTTTTTCTGAAATTTCACTAGCTTCAAATCCATACAATTTACAGATGTTATTCCGGCCTTCGCCAAATCCAAATGGAGATTGACATCTGCAATTCCATCCTGTACAGCTTGCAAACAAGTCTGTTCTTTTTTCTATATATTCATCTTTGAGAGTATACGTTAAGTAGAATACACCGAGTATCTGATCCATGCTATAGAGACCTAATTCATAAAATCTTTTTAGTTCTCCATATGATACATAGTTATCACATTCATTGCATAATCCCTTATCAAATTCTTCCATGTCATATAAATTTCCACATTTTTCGCATTGCATAGTTTTACATACACCTGGTTCAGTATCTCGATTTTCTGGGTCACAGTATTTGCACTCAGAAAATCCACAAAAGTATCCGTCTGAAATTTCCATTTTTCTCATTGTCAATTAAAAATCATTTTTAAGTTTCCGTTTTTAGATATTTGATAGTGATATAACTTATAAGAAGTACACTTCCCCAAAACAAGAAATCATTTGATGTCCATTTAAATCCTCTATCCCAATCTCCAAGTGCATACTTTGTAAGAAGTGCAACTAATACAGGAACTATAATTGTTGTAGGAAAATTAGAACGGTTTTCAATCATTGATAATCCAAGTGTGACTAAGACTACAAATAAAAAAGTATTTATCATTTACTTTAAACAATGAATAAAACCACTAGAAAGGCTATCACTAAGAACGTTGTTGCAAATACATCGATATAAGCATTGAATTTCATTTTAAGTTTAATTCATTTATTTATAAGTTTTCCGTTTTTACATATTGGGTGAATACACACCTTGTGCAAAGATTGCTGATGAAATACCTCCTGTGACGAGAATTGTAAATATCCATGAGACGAAGATCTTTGCCATGATTTTCCAGTTGAGATCTTTCAATTTCTTATCGCAAAGACTGATACCTACAACTGCACCTGTAATGCATTGAGTGGATGAAATGGGAAACCCATATTTAGATGCAAAAGATACAACAAGTGCTGTAGCAAGTTCCGCTGCAAATCCACGTGATGGTGAAATATAGGTAATCTTCTTACCAATGACTTCCATGATCTTAACACCGTAAGTGGCAAGTCCAAATACAATACCGGCTCCACCAATTGCGAGAATCCAAGGGGGTACATCAATTTTTGAGGACACTGAACCTGTTTGATAGATATGCCAGATGGCTGCTAGAGGACCGACTGCATTACTCACATCATTGGCTCCATGAGCAAATGAAGTACAGATGGATGTGAAAATTTGCAAATAACCGAATGAATATTCAATACGAGGATCATACACTTCATCATCATGTTCGACAGGAACTACTTTATTATCGTCAATGGGTAAAACGCTATTCTTTCTTTCAATCTGTATTTCAGGTGCAACATAGTTGGCAATCTTCTTCTGTAGAATTGGAATGAATCCAATCGATAGAATAGAACATAAGAACGCAATACAATAGGATACCCAAATAGTTGTATCAATATCCCATGTAATTCTTGAACCTGCTCCTTTGGACAAGATGAAAATGAACTCAATCCAAACAGTGAAAAGCACAACAATTGGGAGAAAATTAACCGATCGACTGATTGCATGTTCAGACTTAATAATTCCATACCGAATCGTTGAATAAATCCCTGCAGACATAATAGCAGTGATAATCGGAGAAGAAATCCATGAAATCACAATTGGAACAAAGCCTGCAACATATGGAAAATCAGGAATAGATCTCAGCCAGACAACGCCATCAACACCTTTATAGACCATTGAAAAACCCATAATACCACCTACAATACTATGAGTTGTGGATACAGGAAGGCCTAGATAGGTAGCAGTATATAACCAAGTGCTTGAACCAGCGAGTGCACATAACATTCCATACATGAGAACATAAGGTTGAGATTTGAAGAACGCAACATTTGAAATACTTCCTGCGAGAGTGTTGGTCACTGGACTACCCAAGACCATAGCACCTGCAAATTCAAAAACTGAAGCAAGTCCTACAATTTGAGCTACGGATAGAACCTTTGAACCATAGGTTGTTCCAAATGAGTTTGCTAGATCATTGGCTCCGATGCCACATGCATCAATAAATGAATTTAATGCACCCGTGACTAGAATCCATGTATACATTTGTTCTAATATACGTTTGCTTCATTTATATGGTTTTTTCATCAATGAAGTCTATTTTGGTCTCTGTTAAAAAAATTGGATTGCTTTATAAATTAGTTAAACAATCACTGTAATATTTCAGAGCCATAAAACAGGCCTTGTGATATTGTTTATCAATAATTTCTTGATCAATGTCTTCCCAATATGTTCCTTCGATTGAAGACCAATCGTAATATTTTGTCATGTCAAATCCATGCTTATCATATACATCAATTAACCATGCTCTTGATCGATAGTGTGATACTTCATCTTCAAAGTGATCGTCATCAGGATATTCTAGTTTAAATAATGAATCAATATTAGGTTTAGCACCTGCATCTATAAACAATTTTATAATTTCTGGAATATCCTTTTTTATATCGGATGAGTATTTGCCTCGATTCAAAATTGCAGCAGTAACTACATCAAATCCTTCTTGAGGATCTCCTGTTTTTAAAAGTTCTTTTATAATTCTAATTTCAGTTCCTCCACCCATTTCATGTTGTTCTGCATATTTCGGAAATTTTCTATAATAATGTTCAGTAGCAAGAAATGCATTTAATGCTGTTGCAAAGGTTTTCCAATTATAGAAAGGATAGTCAATCATTTTAGTCTGCAAGTAAAAAAATACAATCTTTACAATTCCGTTTTTATTAATTCTAAAATAAGTATAATGAAAAATTTGTTAGTAAATAGCTTATATTTTTCACTATTTGTTCAAATAACATCGATTGCAATTGGTATCTTTGGATTAAGTTTAAAACTAAATCCTGTTGATGAAATTCTTAGAACAGCAGTTGGATTAGAAACAATTGTATCATTAGTTCAATTTTCATTCTATACATGGTATACGTATCACTTTAAAGAAGTTGTTGAAGCTACATTTTATCGTTATCATGACTGGGCTATAACAACACCTATTATGCTATTAACAACGATACTATACTATGATTACAATAATAATCCTGACGAGAAGAAAACACTTAAAACAGTTTGGGACGAACATCGGAAAGATATATTACTTGTATTTGCATTCAACGCTATGATGTTATTTTTTGGTTATCTTTATGAAATCAATGTTCTCGATTTATTCACATCAAATGCTATCGGGTTTGCCGGTTTGATTGGATCTTTTTATATTATTTATAATTCTTTTGTATCTAAAAATCTTCCTGCTAACTTACCATTATTTATTTTTATGTCAATTATTTGGGGTTCATATGGTTTAGCTGCTATGCTTTCTCCTGGATGGAAAAATTTATTCTACAATTTAATTGATACTATTTCAAAAAATTCATATGGAATCTTTCTAACTTACATTGCATATAAAAAATCTATTATTTGATTTCATTTAGTCCCATTCTAAAATACATGTGTATGAATCGTTCAATAACATAATCGTAAAATCGGAATCTGGAAACAGAGCCTTAATTCGTTCCGCCGTATAATCACGATACTCTTTATTTTTACCATGACTGTGCAGTTTCACCATATATCTAAAACTACCATCTTTTGCTGCCCTTTTAACAGGTTCATAGACATAATTCTGTATCCAATGATTAATATCATTCAAAGCTTGTTCTCTCATCGCTTTAGCATATGCTTCATTCATACGGAGCTGCTCTATTCTTCTTATCTCAATTTCGGCGACACGTATTTTTTTTAATTGTTCACGTGTGATAGGTTCCATCTTATTATGCAATTAAAAAATAGAATTAGGTTTAATCCGTTTTTAAAAGTCTTCTTCTTCTTCAGTTTTAGGTTTATAAATATCTTCAACAGCCCTTTCAATCTCCTCTTCAAGATCTTTTGTAATATTACCTATAAGCATAATTGTTATAGGTTTATCATTGCCTGACTTATCTACATATGATAACCAAGTACGACCTCTCCAAGACACAATTTCATCTTTTTCATAGTAATGGGGAGGCAGAAATTCTTTATACGCTTTAATAAATTCTTTAACAACATTTTGCCTTGAAACCATTTCTTCACCACTGTAGGGATCCGAATGTTCTAATACAGAAATTTCATACATATCATCCATTTTGTTCTGCAATTAAAAAATAGAACTAATGCAGATCCGTTTTTATTAATTTACTTCCAACTTATCGAACACTTACGATTGTCTCCTTTTCTAGGAAATTTGAAGTCTTGATATGAAATAATATCAATATCACAATCAGGAAAGAAATGACGTAACTTTTCTATGTAATAGTTGTATTCTTCTTCAGTATTAACGTCAATAGGTATTCTCCATTGATATTCTATCTTACCTTGAGTTGCAGCTAATTTGAGAGGATTATATACATCTCTCTCTACATAATAGTCAATTTGTTTAAGTCTTTCATCTCTTTTTCTTTGAGTTTCAACTGCAAATGCTTCTTGTAGTTCCTTACGAAATGTCATACGTGGTGCCTGATACATTTTTTGCAAGTAAAAAATAGAACTAATGCAGTTCCGTTTTTATTAATTATTCTGAATCACTCTCTATAACATAACCATTCGCATGTGTTCCAGCGTAACAGTCTGATGCATAATGACTTGTTCTTCCACAACGATAACATGCTCCCGACTTCTTCTTAGGTGATTCATATATAATTTCAGTTTGTTTCTTCTTACATGAACGTTCATGAACTCTACATCCATATTCTGTTGTAAATGTTCTTTCATGACAATATTCACATCCCCAAAATAATTCCTCTTCTTCATCTTTTGTAGAAGATACATACGTTCCACGAACTGTAATTGGACATTGGTTTGCAAAATGTCCACCAAGGTTACACTTGTAACACTTATCTGAGTTTCCTATTATTTCCTTCTGTAATAGTTGTTCAACATCATCGGGAAGATCTGATTGTGTATACGAACCTCCTCGAACATTTTTAATTCCATATTTTTTCATGTAATCTTTAGTAGTGTTATTCTCGTCATGATGATCTTTCAAATCGCGTAGTTCAACTATTTTAATAGGTTTATATTTTCCAGTCCATGCAGAACCATTTCCAGTTTTATGTTGTTGAAATCGTTTCATTACATCTTTTGATTTTCCGACATAATACTTGCCATTCTCAAGTTGAAGAACATAAAGTTGTTCCATCTTTTAGTTAAAAAGACTACTCTCTTTAAGTTTCCATTTTTACTAATTTTCAACTTTAATGTCTACTGTTTTAATTTCAGGTTCTGTCAAAGGAACAGCTGCTAATGTCTTTTCAATTTCCATCATAGATGTTTTTACACGAATCATATCTTTCTCACATTCTTCCCATTTTCCCCAACCATAAGAGATTATCTGATTATGTTGGTTGTGATAATAGAATGTCAGAAAGGGTTGACCTAAACATGAAGTTCCCATACTTACATTTGCAAGTGAAGGAACATGAATAACTTGTTGATGAATTCTAACAAATCGAGGCATCTTATTTTGAGATTACACTATAAAAAGATTTACTTTCCGTTTTAAAGAATAATGTTGTGGCCTCCGAAATATTATAGAGGACTTTCAAATAAAAATAAAACATTGCGTCGTTCCGAGATAGAGAAAAGATCTAAACTATCTTGGAAAACTGCAAAAGCATATCGACCTTTCAAAACCGACAAGGGTGCAAAAACACGTAAATCATCCTATTCATCGCGTTGGCATTCAAACCACCCTGAAGCAAAAAGTTTACCTGAAATTGCAAAAGCAAGTGGAGTTCCGCTTTCTACTCTAAAAACAGTCTATGATAGAGGAATGGCAGCTTGGAGAACAGGTCATCGTCCAGGAGCTTCTCCTCAAGCATGGGGAATGGCAAGAGTGCATTCATTCGTACTTCATGGAAAAACCTGGCGTACAGCCGATTCAGATTTACATTAATAATTCATGTGCATTTAGCTTAGAACTCCATGCAAATAGCCAGAGTCCTGATTTTTCACATTTATCGATTACCTTTTGAGGTAATTTGCTTTTATCACGTTCAGTCATTTCCTTATTCAGGCGTTGAAGACGTGTTACAAGTTCGTCAATTCCAATTCTATTTTCTTTCATAATTCTGTAAAATTCATCAATTACTGTATCGCGATTGAAATTTGGTCTCTGAGGGCGATTTGATCCAACTTTATGAGAAGCATAGTTCTCACAAAATTTATCAACAGCCTCTTTAATTCCTGTAATAACTACGTCTGTTTCTTCAGCTATATACAGTTCTGGAACTGATACTGCTTTATTCAATCGTATAAATTCTGATTTAATTTTTTCATCATTTGCATCCCAAATAATATCTACTAAGAGTGGATTCATTCCTTCAAGTCCTCGTAGAGCTTCTCGTCTATGATTTGATTCATAACATACAATTTCGTTATCAATACAAGCTAAATATATAATTCCATCCATTCGTTTGGTTTCGTTCATATGTCTATTAATCTCAGTAATACGGTCTACATCAGGTGGTCTATTAAACTTCCATGGTTTAATAGGAAGTTGATTAAATACGTCTGATGTAATCCAATATACTGAATGTGATCCATGTGTTCCGCCAATTGCGTTGTCAAGTAAATATTTCTGTAGAAATGCCATTTTAGTCTGCAATTAAAAAAATAGAATTATTTTACATCCGTTTTCTTCTTTTTTACAGGTTTTGTTTTAACTGATTTTAGAATATCTAAAGCAATTTCTCTTAGAAGCTTATCTACGTCATTTTTACCGGCATAAAATTCATATCCATCTGATAACATTCCTTCATAATCGTATAATATTTTTACAATTTCTTTTACCTTTTCCTCTTCCATTTGTATTGATTGATGCACTTTTAATTTAAATAACAAAAAATAGAACTAATGCAGTTCCTTTTTTATTAATTTGTTTCAATAAGACTTCCAACGTCAAATAGACGTTCAATATCTAAGCTTAATTTTAAATCATATTCATCTAATATATCTTCATATTCCCATCTTTCGTCAACCCAATCTTCTTGTTCGAACCAAAATTCTCTCATTTTATACACACTATTCATCAATGTTAACTAAAAAATATTCGTTTTTGCAGGCAAAAAGGGAACTAGTCCGGTTCCGTTTTTGGTTGAGATGTTTAACAGATTTTTCCAATGTCAAATAGATATCCAAGATACCTGATTCGTTCAGTAAACGTATCACTATCTTCTTGCTGCTCAGCAATTTCTTTTTTCACTTGTTTGTAATCTGCACGTCGTTCTGCTTCTTCTCGTTTAAACTCTTGAAAGTTACTTGGTCCTGTTACATCGTAATCATCGTAATCATCGTAATCATCATCGTCATCGTAATCATCATCGTAATTATCGTTATAATAGTCTTCAGGTGTTGTGTACTCAATGTGTGGGTTATCGTAATCTTCTGTTCTTGGATTCCACCTATTCTCTACCACTGGACCAAAGAATTCACCGGTGTCATGATCAACAAGATGCCAATCTAGCACTTTGTTTTCAGTAACACCTAATAAGGCGTTTTCTTCGTCGTTGGTTATTTCTCTTCTACATAATGGACATGGACAAAGTCCATCAGTTTCCACTCTCCATTTTAACATGCATGTGATACAGAAACTATGTCCACATTTTCTTTTAAAATCTGGGCTTTCAATTTCACAGATTAAACAAGAAATTGGTTGTTCCATTTTTTCCTTGTTCGTAAGCGCATTACCTCCACACTATTCATTAATGTTAACTGAAAAATATTCGTTTTTAACCACACAAACTGTATAGAGTTCTATCTACAAATTCAAACGGGTTTCTTACCTTATTTATGTTCTGAACTTCAAATGGATATAACTCTCCTCTAATTGTGACAGTTCCTTTCCAATGTTCTTCTTCATTCGTTCTTTTTGCATTTTCTTTAATTTTTTCAATAATTTCTTTACTCAAATTCACATAATTATTGTGATCTACTACTCCTACCCAATGAAATGGTTCGAAGTGATCTTCTTCATCTCCAACTATGAAACATTTAGGCACTGAGCCATAATCGTCATATTCAGTGCAAGCACCAATAGGTCCTTTAGTTTTGTGCCAAAACCACAAATTTTCATTTCGATATCCTTGGCCTAGCCAATTAAATCCATCTCCATGTTCTACTTTTAGTAGTCCTAAGTCAACTGCTTTCTTAATCCATATTCTTTGTTCACTTGCCATTAACTTATTCCATTCAGGTGTTTCTTCATCATCTTCAATAGCATCAATTTGCAATTTAATATCTGGATTGTTTGTTTCATCAAGTTCTTTATAAAGTTTATCAAGTTTAGCGCTTTGTTCATAATCGAATATGTCATTTAGCATTCTCACAGTAATATCAGTCATTTTGGTAAAATCAATAAAAAAGGTCTATTTTAAATTCGTTTTTACATGTTCTCTATGTATTTTATTTAAATTACCAATTTGTTCAAGTTTAGTTAAATACCAAAACTGACATACTAATGCAGGATCAATTGCATAATTTCTAGATTTTGCAAGTCCAGATTCAACGCATAAAAGAACTGGAATAGAATCAAGTTTTGGTATTTTTATATGACTTCGTATCATTCGGTAAGTTTCATGTGTTAGTTCAGAAAGTTTATTCTTAATAGATTTTTGAAAGATCACTTCTGAAAATAAATTGTCAGGATATGCATCCTGCAGAACATCATAAATCAAAGCTAAGCATATTGGACAAGCATCCATCTTTGCATTAAAAAAGTAAAGAATTTTACATTCCATTTTTATAAAGTTTAATACATGTATCTACATAGTTAATACGTTTTGGTTTTCTTGTTCCATTTACCTCGTGTTTTGCTAATTCAGCTGATACACGAGGATATTCAGATTCATTTAAAGTAGCAGGAACCATTGCCTGACTAACTCCATTAACAAAATATGTAATATTACCAAAACAAACCCATCCAGATTGTCCTAGTTTTGAAACTTTATCCTTAAGTTCTGTCATAATCTCTCGACTTGTTGACTCTTTTGTCATCATTGCTGAAACAATTGTAAACGTCATCTTTATTGCATTAAAAAATAAAGAAATTAATAATTCCGTTTTCTAAACTTCCAACCCATAGTTAACTTTAATTTTGTTAATGAATTTTATAACTTCAACTCTCAATGGGTTTGTAATATTTCCAATTAATTGCACCATAGTTTCATCATCACTATATGAAATAAATGAATCACGAATATCAAGATCCGCTCGAACTTTTACGTATTGAGCAGATAGTTCAATAAATTTTTTAACTACTTCATTTGGCAACATAACATGATATTCCTTTACCGTGTTATGAACAAATAATACAACTGTATATGACATTTCTTTTGATAAAAAAGTGCTAAAGTTTTGAAATATTCGTTTTTAGCTAATATTTTTTTTACGTATTTGCAAAATATATCTCCAATAATCGTAATACATTTTACATCGTTCAATATATAATTCATCGTTATCAGATTTATAAACATCTAATGCTGCACAAAGACTACATTTGTTAATAGGACTTGTTGTCGGACTACATCCAAGACAATCTTTAGGTTTTATATACCTACAAAGGTCACCAAACACTGTAAATTCAATACCATCTTCCTCTTCCTTAGTACGAGGCGGAATACGAATTCTCAGTGACGTAACAAGCATTTCACAACACTATAAGTTATTAATTACTCTAGAATTAGTTTTTAGAAATCTTTTAAGATGACGTTTTATAATTTTAGGAAATAAAAGACCATATTTATGTTTTTGAATAAGAAGGTTATCATATCTTTTAGTTTTAATTGCATGACAGTTTGAACAGAGTACTTGCAAATTACATATTTTATCAACCCACTTTATTGATTTTGGAAGTATATGATCAATTTCAAGTGCATCTAAGACATTATAATTACAAGGAATTCCTGGAATATTGCCTGCACACATATAGTTATATTTTTCCAAAACATATCTACGTACTGACGTAGGAATTCTGTTCAGTTTTGTTGGAACTGCATTCAATATTTGCTTTATTCGCCGCATTTAAAAAAGTATAGTAAATACTATTTTTTATTCGTTTTAAATCTAATCGTCAGTTTCATCATCTTCATCGTCGTCAGAAGATGGACGCAATACGTCGATTAGTTCGGGGTTACGAACATGTTGAAGTCCCTTGCCCCAACGAACACTGTTCCATGCACGTGATGCAGGTTGACTTGATTTCAAAATATAATACGCTGCCTTATCTCTACGGCATCGAACAATATAGTCGACCCACATTTGAGAATCGGCTTCCCAATCAATATCAGGCTGATTTAGATTATACAGAATGTATCCTGTAAAATATCCAACCAACCATTGTTTCTTTAGTTCAATAATACCTACCTTATATGCTTCTTGTGCACGGTTGTAAACATCGAGCAACTTATCGAGTCGCTGATTTACATCAACATCGTCATATGGTTTATTTAAATGTGGACCTAAAATGTTGTAACTCGTTACAATATGATCATTATTTTTGAGTGCAAGACCCGCAGCAATTGCTACTGCATTTGTAAGAGCTGTGTAGCCCTTAGACTCGACGCGTCTTCCCCAAACTGCATGACAGCGAGGATCGTCAAGAATTCTCTTTGCAAGACGAACGAGTGGCATGTTAATACATGCATTAAATCGTTGTCCGTTTGTAAGAGCTTTACCATCTTGTAGACGCTGAAAGAGACACATTCTGTCATCGTATGACATGTTCTCAAGCGTATAGATTGTAAATTGATAATTCAAAATCTTTTGTTTATTTTGTTCAGAAAGATCTGAGTAGTTAATAGATACATCTGTACCACTCTCATTCCATCTCTTCCAATTTGCTTTAATATGCTCAATATCGTGAATATAACCTTTAATAGTTAGCCATCTTTGTTGACCATCTTCTAGCCACTTCTTTAACATGCCACCTTCTACAGCTTGGTAGAGGAATAATGCATGCGTAGGTAAGTCACTAAGTACAGATTCAATAAATGCAGATGCTTTCTTACCATCCCAAACATATGGGCGCTGGTGTTCCGGAATATCTAATGTCTCATCGGACAATAGGCTACGTACAGATCTAGTTGATACACTGAATGTCATTTTTTTCTTAAAATGAAAAAGTAATATAAGTTATAAATCCGTTTTCAGAAAATCATTTTTGAATAACTGAGAATGAATGTGTTTGAGAAGTATCTGTACTTAGCAACTTTTTTTCTCCAGTTTTTGGATCTGCACGTTCACGTGTTACTACTTTGTTAGTCATTGTTACGACTACCATTTGATTTTGTTTAAGATTCATTTTTGAAATTTCTTCAATAATATTAATTGGAAGTCCGTGGTCTGAGTCTGTTTGTTTTGATTTAAATAATGATAGCATAATGTGTTAGGATATCTAACATAGATTGCGATAAATCCATTTTCATAAATACTGAGTCTATAGATTATAATGTCAAGCTGGGGATATCATCTAATGTTAAATTGCGCAGGATGCATACCACAAAAGATTAGATGTCCTAATAACATTAATCAGTTTGCAAAGCAACTCGTCAAGGATATTGATATGGTTGCATATGGTGAACCTCAAGTTGTAATGTTTGGATCTGGAAACAAAAAGGGATATACACTTGTTCAACTAATTGAGACATCAAATATTACTGCACATTTTGTAGAGGAAACGAACGATGTATACTTAGATGTCTTTAGCTGCAAGCCGTTTAACAAGAAGAGCGTAGACCGCGTTGTTTCTGATTTTTTCGGTCCTCGTCGTCAAAACTTTCAATATATTGTACGTCAAGCTCCCCCTGTTAAACAACTAAAGTAAAAATATATTCTTGATGCTAGGTATGAACCAGGCTAGAGGCGTATTTACCGTTATTTCGCAGGCAAATCAGCAGTTAAAATGTATAGCAGTGCACCTTGTTAGAGCCCAGTCTAGTTTTCTTGTTAAAGAATCACTAGACAACGCCATAAAAGAACTTAAAGAAACACAAAGATTATTAGAAATTGCAAAATCAAATTATTCATTTAAAACTTAACGGCGACTAGTGCGTCGTGTTCGCTTATGAGACTTCTTCTTATGGGTCTTTTTCTTGTGAGTCTTCTTGGTCTTTCGTGAGCGACGACGACGTCCACCCACATCAGTAGTGGTATCAGAAGAGGAATCTTCCTTCTCTTCTTCTGGTTTTGGCATTGGTGGCGGTGGTGGTACTGTAGAACTGTCCATTTATTTATTGAGCTGCAAAAGAACTTTCTGGACATGGTCCATACATGTCAGTTTTTAAAACGCAATCTCCCGATCCACATTTTTTATATCCTTCTGGGCATGGTTGATCTGCCTTTGTATCAGGATTTTCAAATCGTTCTAGCATAGGACGAACATATAAATAAACATAATAATTCAAAACTGCAAAGATTACACCGTGAATCAAAGCCTTCTCTCTCAAACTTGCACCAGGTGGAATGTTTAGATGTACACCTGGAACCATTATCATGAACAAAATTGCCTTCAATAAAATACCAACCCACATTTGTTTAACAGTGACTTTTTCATTTTCCCGGATTGTAAGTTTCTCGACCAAGTGGTATACAACCTTCACTTGCTGTCATTACATACCCATTAGGACATGTCGCACCATAATTTCCCATTGATTCGACGTAACCGCGAATATTAGTCCAATAATATTTCATAACCAAGTGAGTTGTAATTGCAAACAATACCGCGTGTGCTACAAACACAGTTGCTTTGCTTCCGCCTGTTGGAATAGTAAAAACTGCACCGGGGACGAAAAGAGCAAATAGAATAACCGAAATAATCGTGCTTACAAAGTCCATTTATTATTCTAATCCCGATTTTTGTTTATGAGGACACGAAGAACATTGTTTCTCGGGTACTTTAATACTCGACGAAATTGAATAAGCATATCCGATTGCTAACAAAATTGGAATAATCCAAAGATACCACATTTAATTATTTAAAACTCGGAATTAACTTTAAGACATATACGCGAATATAAGTATGGGAATACCTTTTTATTTTGCAAGTTTAATCAAGTCACACGCAGGTATAGTGTTTCCTGTTAAGAAAAACTGTCCATTAGAGGTTGATGTATTAGGAGTTGATTTCAATTGTTTAATTCATCGCTATTTGAAGGAAGAAAATCCAGTACAATCTGTCATAGAGTCTTTTGACTATATTTTAAACCATGTTTGCAAAGCAAAAGAAGTTGTTATTGCATTAGATGGTCTTGTTCCTTATGCAAAAATTGTACATCAACGATATCGACGTATGAAAAATAAAGGTGAAGAATCTATTTTTGATCGTAATCAAATTTCACCAGGAACTCCATTTATGAAAGAATTAGAAACAGAACTTAAATTAAGATTTCCATATGCAAAAATTAGTACAACGTTAGAACCTGGTGAAGGAGAACATAAACTATTTCAACTGATAACTTCTAAAAATGTTTGTATTTATGGATTAGATGCAGATTTGATTCTTATTTGCTTAAAACATTGTTTGGAATTATCATCTCTTTCACTTCTTCGTGAATCATCTGAATTTAATGATCCATCCTTAAAAGATGCAGAATTTTCAATATTAGATATCAATTGTTTATTAAAACAAATTCCTCTTGAAATTAATCAGTATATTGCACTTTCAGTTCTTTGTTTTGGTAATGACTTTATGCCAAATTTAGGAATATTTTCACTGAGAGAAGGTGGATATGAAAGAGCACTTGAATTCTATAAAGAATGTGGAAATCCAGATTTACTTACATTTGATGGCCGTACAACATTTTTAGAATATGCAGCTAAACAAGAACAAAAAATCTTTAAAGATATAATTACAAGACGTAAACGCCCTGAAGAAAAAGCTATTTTTGGAAAAGATGGTAGTACATTTTATAGAAAATATTATTTGCATGTTTTAGACGGTGTTACCAATATACAACCTGTTGTAGATGCATATTGGAAGACATTTCACTGGACATTATTTTACTTCATGAATGGTTATACAAATAACTGGGAATGGTATTATCCATACGCTGATGCACCGCTTATAAAAGATATATTAGAGTACGATGAATCAGGAATACCACAACCTATGATACTAAATTTTACAATTAGTAATCAATTGCAATTTATTCTTCCATCGAAATCATTACGAACTGCAAAAAGATTAAAAATGTTTTCAGATGAAATTTATCGAGAATCAAGACATCCTTGGATGAAACATAGTGATTGGGAAATGAAACCGCGTATTTCATTACCATGGCATCCTAGCGTCGAGCTAACCTCAGTTTCCCGTCTTTGAATCCTAATCTAATATTTGAATATGCTGCAAAGTTAGGAACATTACCGCCTACATTTGTTCTAGCAGGATTCTCAGGAATAGGTGTCAAAACATCCATATCTGCTAAAATAACAAACGATTCTAAATTTGAATCACGATTATTCCAATATTGTTCATTTATTTTTCTGAGATCTTTTACATGTGCCATCATCATCATAGAATCTCCTGTTAATTCTTTGCCCCAATTATAGGTTAAATAATTAATATACTTTTCTCTAAAGGCATGTGGAGTTGTATGCACTGTATTTTTCTTAAAAAGTTCTAGCGATTGACTTAATGTTGCTGGTTTAGGTTTGTCAAGACGAGTGTTTACAGTATTATGTGCACGACATACAAAAAGAAAAAAATCATAACGACTGTTTAACCAATTTGGATTTCGTGATTTGTAAAATGCAAACATCGAAGTAAAATGACCTTTACAACTTGGACATGAGATCGTCTCTTGAAATGCAGACATAAAGCTTACCAAAATTTTCTTATCGTCTTCCGATGGATTATCTGGATAAATACTTGAGATTGAATGCAATGTCATCCAACCCAGCGGTCCCCAAAATTGTGCCATTACTACGTTATTCATTCTATCGAAAGAAATCCTGCAACAGCTCCGCCTTCCACCATTTCACGGAGAATTGGTATAGGTGTATTTGGATTCTTTAATATTCCATAGTTAGAAGCTATCTGTTTTAGCTTAGTATCAGATAACTTGGCAACTTTACGACGCAGTGTTTTTCGTTGATCTCGGCTTCCTTTTTTAGTCAATAATCGAATTGTATGTTTTTTCATTGATTTCTTGACAGGGGGTGATTTTGCAGGATCTGATGAAGGAAGGATTCTTGCAGTTTTTAGAATACTTTTACCCGTAACACGAGGAGCTTTTGGTTTCACTTCTGGCATTGAAGCAGATTCGCCAAGTTTTGTGATTACGACTCTTTTTTCAGACATCTCTCTATTAAAAACGAATCAAGATTAGATTTACGGGAAATGCATGTTAATTAGATACCATGGATTGGGAAACAATTTCAACTTATTTCGAAAAACAAGGAATTTCAAAGCTTGTTGAGCATCAAATTGAATCATTCGACGACTTTGTTCGTACTAAAATTCCCCTTATCATTTCATCGACTCCAAATATTATTGTTTGGAATGATCAGGATCCTGTAACAAAGAAGTATAAGTATGAGTTCAGATTATCATTTGAAAATATCACATATATGAAGCCTCGTATTCAAGAAGCAAGTGGACGCGTTAAACCTATGTTTCCCCAAGAAGCTCGTATTCGTAACTTCACATATGCTGCACAAATGTTTTGCGATGTTCGTCTTGTTGCAAGAACACATGCACAAGATCATTTCAGTGAAGATGTAAAGGTATTTGAAGGTGTTTCATTTGGAAAGATTCCTGTAATGTTGGGATCATCACTTTGCTTGATGAAAGACTATCCGATGACAAAGGAAGAATTAGGAGAATGTTCATATGATCCATTTGGGTATTTCATTATTCACGGAACTGAAAGAACAATTCTATCTCAGGAAAAAGTTGCAGATAATCGTATGATGGTTTTCTATAATAAAAAAGCAGCTTCTAAATTTACGTATTCAATTGAGATTAAATCAATCCATGAGTCATTTACGAATCCGCCAAAGAAACTAGAAATTCGCATCCAGTCTAAATTCAATGGTTTAGGTTATCCACTAACTGTATGTCTTCCGCGATTTCGCGAAGATGTTCCATTGATGATTATATTCCGTGCATTTGGAGTTGAAACAGATATGGATATTAGCAATCTTATTTGGGGTGTTGATGTAAATCCTGAAAACCTATCTATGCTAGCAGCATCATTCAAAGAATGTTCAGATTTAAAAATTTATAATCGCGAAGATGCAATTACATATCTAACACAACACTTGCAGTATTCAACAACTATGGAAGATAAACATGCATATGTTCGATCACTTCTTGAGAGTGAATATCTTCCTCATGTAAAATTTGGTGGAGATGTATCTGACAAGAAAACAATTGAAGCAAGAAAGTGTATTCTTACAGCTGCAATGGTTAAACGATTATTATTGACTAATTGCGGAATTATTAATATTGATGATAGAGATGCATATCCAAATAAACGAATTGTAACTACAGGAGCTCTTCTTACACATTTGTTTCGTCAATTGTTTCAAAAGGTTTCTAAGGATATTCGTGGAAAGTTTGTTCAGGAAATTAATAACGATACATGGAAACGTGGTGAAAACGTACGTCCTCTTGAAGTCTTAAATATCAATAATCTTTATAAAATTCTAAAAGTTTCTACAATTGAAGGAAAACTTAAGCAAGCATTAGCAACAGGTAATTTTACAGTTCAAGGACTTGGAACATCAAATTCAACCTCTCTTTCAAATGCAACAAAGGTAGGTGTTTCTCAAGTTCTGAATCGACTTTCGTATTCTGCTACAATTAGTCACTTGCGTCGTATTCAAACACCTATTGAAAAATCAGGTAAATTACTTGCACCGCGAAAATTACATGGTACTTCTTGGGGATTTGTATGTCCTGTAGAAACACCCGAAGGTCACTCAGTTGGTATTGTAAAAACAATTACAACATTGACATCAATTACTCAACATACACCATCTGTACTGGTTATTCGTTTACTTGAAACAATTCCAAATATTCATTGGATCAATTCATTGAATGACATTTCAACTCAAACTATGCTTGTATTAAATGGTGTAATTATTGGATACACAAGTGATCCAGTTCAAGTGCATAGCAAACTTCAAACATCAAAGCGAACATTTGTATTGCATCCACAAACATCAATTGCATGGAACATTTCTGAAAATAACATTACAATTGAAACCGATGGTGGACGCTTTACAAGACCTCTCTTCAGAGTAGAGAATGGAAAAATGTTAGCAGCTCCAACAAATCCAACATGTTGGAATGACTGGATTACTTCTTGTATTGAGTATGTAGATCCACTTCAATCTGAAGTGATTAGAATTGCAATGACACCCGAAGATATTACAAGTGTTCATACACATTGTGAAATTCATCCTACTATGATTTTAGGACATATGGCTGCAAGTATTCCTCTTTCAGATCACAATCAATCACCCAGAAACACATATCAATCTGCAATGGGTAAACAATCAGTTGGAATCTTTGCAAGGAATTATGCAAAACGTCTTGATAAAAATGGCTATATTCTTTGTAGTCCTATGAGACCATTTGTAGAAACTCGAATGATGAATGTTCTCAAATCACATGACATGCCTTCAGGTGATAACATTATTGTTGCAATTGGTGCATATGGTGGTTACAACCAAGAGGATTCAGTTATTCTAAACAAGAGTGCAGTTAATCGTGGTTTGTTTAAGACACTGTATTACACGATGTATAAAGACGAAGAACATCGAAATATTTCATCCGGCAAAGAAGAACGATTTAGTAAACCAAATCGCGATACAACACGCGGTTACAAAACTGGTTCGAAGTATGTAGTTCAAGAAAATGGAGTACCGCTTCTAAATGCAGAAGTACATGAAAATGATGTTATTATCGGTAAAGTAACTACAATTAAAAATGATCCAAATGGTTACACATACCGCGACTCTTCAACAACGCATAAAAACTCTGAAACATGCAGAGTTGATGGTGTTTGGCAAGATAAGAACTCTGATGGTTATCCGTTTATTAAAGTTCGTGTAGTATCAGAACGTACTCCTGAAATTGGTGATAAAGTAAGTTCGCGACACGGACAAAAAGGAACATGTGGAATTCTTCTTCCTGAAGAAGATATGCCTTACACTAAAGATGGTTTAAGACCTGATCTAATTATGAACCCACATGCAGTTCCTTCGAGAATGACAATTGCACAATTGATGGAAACTATGTTTGGAAAAGTATGCACTATGAGAGGATCTCTTGGTGATGGAACTCCGTATTCTCATTTGCGATTAAAAGATCTTCGCGAACATTTACTTGATCTTGGAATGAGTTCTACTGGTAATGAATTATTATACAATGGACAGACTGGTCAAATGATGAAAGCTGAAATCTTTATGGGTCCTACATTCTATCAACGACTCAAGCATATGGTGATTGATAAAAAGCATTCTAGGGCCCGTGGACCAATTGTATCACTAACACGACAGCCTTGCGAAGGGCGTTCTCGTGATGGTGGTCTTCGTGTAGGTGAAATGGAACGAGATTGCATGATAAGTCATGGAATTTCATTGTTCACCAAAGAACGTCTTATGGATGTTTCAGATCCATTCCCAACTGCATTCTGCAAATCATGCGGTAGTTTAGCAATCGTAAATCAAAAAGAAAACATCTATAATTGCGGAACATGTAAAAGTAGTACATCATTCGAAATGAAAACAATTCCATATGCAGTAAAACTTTGGAGTCAGGAACTTGAAGCTATGCATATTATACCTCGAATGGTGTTTGAGTAAAAAAGAACTACACTCCCTGTGTATGAAGAACAAACGTAATTTGCTTCTTGCTTTTTATTTTTTTTTATTCATTGTCGCACTCAAAGTCTCCCCACGTTTCACCCTCTTTCAGATATTCACGTTTTGCTTTTGTTGGTGCCCATGGCGCAACCTTCTCCTCGATCTGCGCCTTTTTTGGTGTTCTTGGTGCAACCTTCTCGATCTGCGCCTTTTTTGGTGTTCTTGGCGCAACCTTCACGATCTGTGCCATTGATGGAGGCCTATATGCCGCCATTGCTTGAAAGTCTTCATCTAAACTCTTGTCAACTAATTCATGGATCATTTCGTCGTATCCAAAATCACAAGCTTTTCCGTAGATAAAGTTGTAGGCATCTTGCTCCTGCTCCGGAGTAAGATCCTGTACTGAATCGCGTAATCCGTTCAGTGCATCATCCATATAACGCTGGATGTGTGCGTTTCTTCTGTTATCAGATTCTAGATATTCAAACCATAGTTGAAGAGGCTCTCGTAAAGCGTCTTCGTTCTCGTTGTAAAACATCATGAATTGGTCAACCATAAGTCGACCCATCCTATCTTCTAGTTGTTCAATGACATGCTGATTCCCACGAATCTCATATTCAAGTGCATTGATCTTCTCTTCTTTCTTGTACCCAATTTGCGGAGACTCGTCTAATGAAGGCTTTGTCTCGTGCATAAAGTTACATGCATCTCCAAGCCTGCACCCTTTATTGCTAAAGTAGTGTTTGCATGGTTTAGTTCTAATCTTGTTGATTGTTGTCATTTTTCGATTAAAGTTGTTGCAGCTATTACTAGTCCGTCTTAAGATTGCCTATTGCTAACTTTTTAAAATCCGTTTTTATAGCCAGGTGAAAAAGAATCACACAAGAAAGTGTGTAAGAAAATTATTTTTCTTTATTCCAACTCATTATGACATTAAAGCCTTTTCTTCACCACCTCTCAGAAGTTCAATAATTGCTGCATCGCATTTTTTACCATGCTGATTGCATGCATCAATATAGTCTTGCTGAGTTCTAGCAAAATTACAACCTTGTCCGTCATGACCTTTGCATTTTCCAAATGCACAAAAGTCAAAACAAGGTGATAAATTTCTGTTCATAATTCTTACTTCAGCTTGAGTTATATGTTTTTTATTGCACTTATCGCCATAACGGCATGTGCCTTTCATAAAGTGAATACAGATAGCTGACATTTTTAATACAGTTGGGGACACAATACATTAAATTTAACTTTTTTAAATACGTTTTCTTAATATGTTTCAACTTGCAATCTTGTAAGATCAACCTCTGAACGAGATTGTTTAAGTTCTGCATTTTGACAGCTCTTACACATACGACGAATACCAATAAATAGACAGCATGCCACAATACTAGAACATATACCAATAACAACGCCTGTGTTTAACGGATCCATTAATTAATTAAATAGAGATATCTTTAAGTCTAGACTAAGTCCTTAATAAGAAATAATGAAATTCCATCATGAATAACTGCACCCCAATATGCATAATACCATGTTGTTTTAAACCCGAATAACATAATAAGAATAACTACTATTGAACGCAAAAACGTGTTGATCAAAAGGTTCGAAGTCGGAAAACCCCACACGTCCATTTATCTTTACGAAATTTTTTCTTGCCGTATAGCATAAACATAAAATGGGCGGTGGTTTAATGCAACTTGTTTCTTATGGTGCTCAGGACATTTATATTAGTGGTAATCCTCAAATTACCTTCTGGAAGATTCTCTACAAACGCCACACAAACTTCGCTGTGGAGTCAATTGAGGTTACCTTCAACGGTCAGGCCGACTTCAACAAGCGTGTAACTGCAGTTATCAACCGTAATGCTGATTTGATGTACAAGACATACGTCCAAGTTGTTCTCCCTCAGATTGATATTTCTCCATCACCCACAGGTACTTTCGGAAGTGCCAGTACAACTCAGGGTTTCAGGTGGCTCAACTACATTGGTCACCGATTGATCAAGCAGGTTGAGGTTGAAATTGGAGGTCAGCGCATTGATCGCCAATACGGAGACTGGATGCAAATCTGGACCCAGCTTGCAACTGATGCAGGAAGCATCCGTGCTCTTGAGGCAATTGTTGGTAACACACACGATCTAGTTCTCATGAAGCGATCCAACGGTATCGCTCTTGATGCAACTTGCTCTGCATCTGAGACAACTATCTCATGCGTTCCACGACGAGGTTGCCCGGCCAAGACATTGTACATTCCTCTTCAGTTCTGGTTCTGCCGCAACCCTGGTCTTGCAATCCCTCTTATTGCACTCCAGTACCATGAGGTTCGCATCAACGTTGACTTTGAGACTTGGCAGAACTGCCAATATGCAGAGCATGGTACAGGTATTCCATTCGCTGCCCCAGCTCAATCTCTTGCTGCAGCTTCTCTCTATGTTGACTACATCTACCTCGACACTGAGGAGAGACGCCGATTTGCCCAGCAAAGCCATGAGTACCTCATCGAGCAGGTGCAGTACACTGGTGCTGAGTCGATCACCAGCTCTTCCAATAAGCTTCAGTTGAACTTTAACCACCCAGTTAAGGAGCTCTTCTGGGTTGTTCAACGAGATTCCTTTGTTGACTGCTCCAATCCTGTCTGGGTTGCTTCAGTTGGAGGTCCTCAACCATTCAACTACTCTGATGACTTTACCACTGACGGTATCATCACATCTCTTCTCACTCAAGCCACAGCTGGTACTGTTAACAATGCTGATATTGGTTCTCAAAGCAATGCCAGTCAAGGAACTGCATTCTTGGGTCAGAACCCTACCAATATGGCTTCCCTTGTTGGTGTAGATACATATGACCATGCAGGTACGGCTGAGTTTGAGTCTGGTATCAACTACCTCCTCGCCAAGGTTATTCTCGACTCAGGAATCCGATGCGATGGTAAGAACCCAGTTGAAGTTGCCAAGTTGCAGCTCAACGGCCAAGACCGATTCACTGAGCGCGAAGGATCTTATTTCGACAAGGTGCAGCCCTTCCAACACCACTGCAGAACACCTTCTACCGGTATCAACGTGTACAGCTTCGCTCTCCGCCCCGAGGAGCACCAGCCATCCGGTACATGCAACTTCTCCCGTATCGACAAGGCAACCCTCCAGCTCACGGTTTCGCTCAACACGGTTACGGGTGCCCGCACAGCCCAGGTTCGCGTCTATGCACTCAACTACAACGTTCTTCGTGTGATGTCTGGCATGGGCGGACTTGCCTATAGTAATTAAGTAATATAATTAAAATGGATTTAAAGACATCCCATGATATATTAATCATAATAAGATGTCAGTAGTTATTGAAGGTGAAATAAAATTGCCAGCAGGAAGAAAACCCAATCCTTTAGTTTATAAAGAATTAGATGATTGTGTAGAATGCTCTGTAACTTACAATGGAGTTTCAAAAATATATTTAATTGATAAAGAAGATTTAGAAGCTGTAAAAACAAGAACGTGGCATCTTGTAACGGGTGGAAAATATGTTGGATCAAGTGTAACTATAAATGCAAAACACAAAACTCTTTATCTCCACAATTTTGTTATGAAACGTTTTGGGTTTGAAGGCAAAGGACAAAAACAATCAATTGATCATATTAACCGTAACGGATTGGATAATCGTAAATCAAATTTAAGGCTTGCAACTCAAACAGAACAAAACTTAAACCAACAAAAGAAACCACGTCATGCAACTCTTCCCGATGGTATAACTGATCTACCAAAACATATATACTATATCAAAGCAAATGGTAATCATGGTGATGGTTTTGCAGTAGAATTTAAAAAAGACAAAAAAAGAATTTATTATGAACGTGTTAGGTCGAAGGTTCTAACTATACAAGAAAAATTAGTAAAAATTAAAGAACTACTTGAAATTGGATATACTCAATTTCCAGACTATAGACCTACCTAAGTAAAATAATCTGTTTATATATATTTCTTAAATAATAAATGTTGAAATGGTTAAATACATCATTAAAGCAACCCAAGAAGTCTTTTATCCAACCGGATGTATATTCTACTCCCGACCTAAATATAGATAGTTTGGATCCAGTAGCAAAACACTTGATTATGCATGTGGAAACATCATTTCAAAATGCAGTTCTTAATAAATCAAAAATAACAGAAGATATTTTAACTATAGAGGGAATGTCTGGTGTTAAAACAAGACATTTTTATAATAATTTATTGTCTATCGATGATATGAAGTATTTAGAAATTGGAACATGGAAGGGATCAACTGTTTGTAGTGCAATGTGTAATAATAAAGCAACAGTTGTTTGCATAGACAATTGGAGTCAATATGGATTGATAGATGATATCAAACCAGAATTTCAGCTAAATTTTTCTAAATTCAAAGGTGAAAATAATGCAAGATTCATAGAGAATGATTGTTTTAATATTGATATAACTTCACTTCCTATGTTTAATATTTATTTATACGATGGAAATCATACATTCGAAGCACAGTATAAAGCATTAACATATTACATAAATAATTTAGAGAATACTTTTATTTTCATTGTTGATGATTGGAATTGGGATATGGTTAGAAATGGAACAAAAGAAGCAATTTCTAAGCTAAACTTAAAAATATTATATGAGCGTGAAGTTCGTACAACTTTAGATAATACTCATCCATATCAACCATCGCTCAAAGTTCCACATCCGTCGTGGCATAATGGAATTTATGTAGCTGTTATTCAAAAGATCTAATGCATTATTATTTAATTCATGGAATCGATCCAACGCGCAAACCTTTTATGGAAGACCAGTTTAAATTACATGGAATAGAACCAGAAGAAGTTACATGGATAAATTATCCGAATAAAAATGATTACCTTCCAAGAGGTATTTGCATTCATCCAACTCTTACAAAAGGCCAGATAGCGTGTACATACAAACACTATCTTGCTTTGAAGGATATTGTTGAAAAAGATCTTGAAATTGCAGTTATTATGGAGGACAATATTCAATTCAGAAACAACGTTCCAAATGCAATAAATAGATATTTAGAAGAAGCTCCATATGACTGGGACGTTATTTGGGATTCTAATATAACTGCAATTCATGATTTTTGTTCTGATTCTCTTTTTATTTGTCGTGATCGTCTTATTTATGGTGAAAACATTTCTACATTTGATGAAAAAGGATTTCATACATTTAATTACGATACTCAAGAATATTTAGATTTTAAAGAAAGTGGAAAACTTTTGTATAAGAAAGACGAGGCACGAGGTGGAAACTTTTATATAGTAAATAAACGATCTGCAAAATTATTATATGATATTTTTTTACCATTTAATAATTGCTCTGATCATCACTATAACGATTTAATAAGAAAATGTAATTTAAATTCATACTTGGTTGAACCTCCAAATGTAGATAAAATATATCGACCATCTACATGGAAAGATGATGTTAAACCAAAGAAATTTATATGGAGTCGTAAATGATTTTCATTTGTCATGTATCAATATAGTATATATGGATGAACTATCGTGCACATATGTTGGTTCGTTTGGGTTATTAAAAAGTGCAAATAAAAGAAGTCCAATGCCAATTTCAGATTACGATGGACTTAATCCAGAATGGTTTTCAAATGCAAATGATAATGAAATTTTTCATGTCTGTCCTCAAGCATTAGATAAGTTTATAGATCAAGTTTTACCAACTATGAAAACACGTTTTATTTTGCTAACGAACAACTCTGATATGACAATACCATCTGATATTAAAAACGCTTCACAATTACTAGAGCATCCGCTTTTAGTACATTGGTTTGCTCAAAATTGCACAGTAACTCATGCAAAGTTGTCTCGTATTCCAATTGGATTAGATTATCATTCTTTGATACCAACCCCAAGTAGATTTGCATGGTCTCCTCCGCAAATGCATTCGTGGGGTATTAAAAAGTTACCACTAAATCAAGAAATAGAACTAATCTCTATTAGAAATTCAGCAAGAAATCGGCAATGTAAAGCTTATGCAAACTTTCAATTTTTGATGACAACTCGTTATGGAAAAATAGATCGAGTCGAATCTTTGAATACAGTTCCTAAAGAATTGGTATTTTATGAACCAAAAAAGACAACACGTGATGTTTGCTGGAATAATATGATTAAGTATGCATTTGTATTATCACCGCATGGAAATGGTCTTGATTGTCATCGTACTTGGGAAGCACTTGCATTAGGTTGTTATCCAATTATAAAAACTTCTGGATTAGATCCATTATTTGACGAATTACCCGTTTGGATAGTCAAGGAATGGTCAGATGTGACACAAGAAGCAATGCAACAAAAGATGAATGAGTTTAATCAAAGAAAATTTAATTTAGAAAAACTCACATTAAAATACTGGCAAAAGATAATACAAAATGCCAAATAATAAAACTCAACGTGTTGGAAGTCGTCGCAAGGTATTTAATGGATCTGCAGAACGCACAACAGGTGGTCTCAGAAAGGATGATCTTATGAAGAACACTGCAGGTCGTATTGTTTCTGTAAAACGTCATACAACAATGAAGCAACGTCACGCAGGAGGTTCTTAAGTGCCTGTAGATCCAAATCCACCAGAACCGCGATTATCTGGTGCAGCTGGTAGATCTTCTAGACTTTCTACAAGAATAATATCCTTCCAAGGCATCCAATTATGCTGAACAATCTGAAATAATCGAGTACCTTGTTTTACAAAATATTCTTGACCATACAAAACATCAACACGAGCAATCAATTCTCCTCGGTAACCCATATCTGCAAGTCCAACCTGATTTGCTAATCGAAGAGGTGTTAAACTTGTAGATGAACGTGCAAGAAGAAGATAAGGAGCTGGTTGACCACTTTCGGTCAGAGCAGCACAATGCACTCCAAGTTTCATTTCTGTACCACATCCAGTAATCAAAAATTCACGAGACATCAAATCGCAACCAGAATCAGTCACACGACGCTTGGCAATATGTTCACGCATCATTTGACGAAGTTGTAAATCAGGAATATAAATGTATAGGCTCATTTGTTATCTATTATACCATTGATATATGAAAACCCTTGAACGTAATAACAACTGCATTCATAGCTACAAACTGTATTAATAAATTATACATTGCTTCATCTGCAGAAAGATGTCCTAATAGAAATCGAGCAGTTGTACTTAATGGATTAAAATGTCCTGTTGTTATTCCCTGACCTATTGATAGTGCAATTGCATATAATCCTCCTACTATAAGTGGATTTCCATGTGTATATAATTCACCAAAAACTATAAGAATAACACCAATTAGTTCAATTATATATTTGCTATCCATTGTGTTGTATATAGAAAATGTAAAAACGAATTTAAAATAGTCGAAGATCACCGAACTCTAAAAATGGCTAACCATACAGATCGCACACTCACTGAGGCAATTTTCTCAGGTAATATGAACTATATTTCGACTCTTCCTTATAAACAATTATCAAAGCGTATGAAGAGTGGTTATAACTCACTAGGACTTGCAATGTTGAAGCAACAATGGGATATTGTTGAACTCATTCAAAACAAAGGTGTAACGGATCCAATTTATCCAGATGAATAAAGAAATACACCACACGGTGTATTTTTTTCTTATAGAAAATGAATTTAAAATAGATAAATATACATTAATTCTAAATGACATATCTAAATATAATTAATCCAAATCAAACATGTGAACTACCACCAAATATGGCAATTGAATACAAATTTCCATTAGACCCTTTTCAAAAGCATGCTATAAATGCAATTGCAAAAGATGAAATTGTCTTTGTAACAGCAAAGACAGGTTCTGGTAAAACATTAATTGGAGAGTATCAAATTGCACATAGCCTTCGCAAAGGCAAACGTGTTTTCTACACAACACCTATTAAATCATTGAGTAATCAAAAATTCAATGACTTGAAAAAAATGTTTGGAGATGTTGGAATTATGACAGGAGATATAAAATACTGTCCTGATGCGAAAGTACTTGTAATGACAACTGAAATTCTTCGAAATATGCTATTTAAGCAGCAAGATTTGTCCGAATTAGATTCTGTAATCTTTGATGAAGTGCATTATATTAACAATAATGAACGTGGAAAAATTTGGGAAGAAACGATGATTCTGTTACCTCAACATGTAAACATGATTTTGTTATCAGCTACAATTGATTCACCCGAATACTTTGGAGGATGGTTAGGTAATTTAAAAAAGAAGACAGTACACTTAATCGGTACAACCTATCGAATTGTTCCATTAAAACATGTAGTTGTTAACGAAGATAAATCGTATTCAGTTATTATGAACGATAAGGATGTATTCGATGCTCAAAAATATAGAATTTGGTTGCAATCGGAAAAACAAGTGCACAAGAATCATAAAATACATAAAGAAAATGTGTCAAATCGAGACGAAGGTCAGGTTATTGGTAAAGAACAAGGAAAGGTTGTAATTCACAGTTACACTCACAAGATGAACGAACTTATTCGTTTGCTAGAAGAACGTGAACAACTACCTGCATTATTCTTTGTATTCTCACGCGACAAGTGTGAAAAATTTGCAAAAGCAGTTCAAGGTAGTTTAATTACATCGTCTGAATCTGCAGAAGTTCATCATACGATTCGAAGATATCTTCATGCGTATAAAGAACTAGAACGAGTACCACAATATCATAGCATAACTGAATTACTTGTAAGAGGAATTGCATATCACCACAGTGGTGTTCTTCCTCTTTTGAAAGAAATAATTGAAATCCTATTTAGCAAAGGATTGATACGTATTCTATTTGCTACAGAGACATTTGCAGTAGGAATTAATATGCCTACAAAAACAGTTGTATTCACATCACTTGAAAAATTTGAAACAAATAAGCGTTGCTTATATACTGATGAATATATTCAAATGGCTGGACGTGCAGGAAGACGTGGTAAGGATAAGGAAGGACTTGTAATCTATTTCCCTGAACATGAACCATTGCGAGTTGATGATCTTGAAACAATGATGACAGGTAAGAAAGCAAGCATTCAGAGTAGAATGGACTTTCATTATGATTTTATTCTAAAATCGATGGCATCTAAACTAACAGGAATTATTGAAAAATCGTATTGGTTTGAACAACTTAGTGTTAAACGATTACAACTTAAAAAGAAGATTTTGAATTTAAAAACAAAAATTGGATCATATGGATTCACAGAGAAAATGCTTCAAGAATTAGAAGTTAAAAAACAGCTTCAAGAAGCTATCAAACAAACTGGAAATGCTGAACGTAAAAAGGCACAACAGGAATATGCACGTTGGCAAAATAGTCACATAGGACCGTTATGGAATCGTGTTGAAAAACAACAGGGAGAATACTTTCTGCTAGTAAATGAATTAAAGTTAAATGAAGAAGACTTAAATGCATTTGATAATTACGATTACATTCTTCGAGACAATATGAAATTTCTAGAAGAGATTGGCTTTATTGAAAACGACACTCTAACTAAAGCAGGACGATTGGCCGTAGAAGTAAATGAAGCAAACCCAATTCTATTAGTAATTGAATATCTAGATAGACGATTTGAAACTATGAGTTGTACGGACATTATTGCATTTCTATCAATTTTCCTAAAAGAAAAAACAGATTTGCAAGGCGGTAGTCTTCCAGGACATATAGAACGATATCAAAAATATTGCATAGAGATTTCAAAAACAGAAGACTATTGGAAACTTCAAACAGGATATTATGAAATGATGGAACGTTATGCAAACGGAGAAGATGCGTCTTTACTATGTGTTGAATATGGTATTTATGAAGGAACCTTTTATAAGATGGTTATGAGTATTTCAAACATGGTAGAAGAATTGACAAAAATAATGACAATTTGCGAAGATCTTGAAGGCATTAAAAAATTGGAAAATATTCAACAAATATTAATTCGAGGTATTATTACTCCGGATAGTTTATATTTGAAATCCTAAAGAGGATTCTATCTTTCCAAAATACATTATGAGCTTGAATTAAATAATCAACTGAAATTGAATATCCTATTTCTACATTTTCCGCTTTTTTCTTTTTAAGAATACGCTTCCATACTGGAACATAGAATCTTATAAATTCTTCATCAACATCTGTAACAATTGCATCAACTGTTCCTGATTGTTTTGATAAAACTAAACTTAGAAAGAATGCATCGCGACTAAATCGTTTTGATTGTTTTTGAAGTACATTAAATTCATCAGGAGGTGATACAATTGGAATTTCTATATTTTCAAGTATACCATGCAGAATTCGTTGATTGATTATATCAACATATCTTCTTAATGGTGATGATACATGACAATATACTTTTCCAAAACCAGAATGAACAATTGGTTCTGTAGTATACAACGCTGGTGCATTCACAGTTGTTAAATCAGAATGTACTGCAACTGATAATTCTTGCTTACGAAATATTCCACTTTTATGTTCTATGAATAATTTTGCAGCTTCACAGTTGTAGTGAACCATACATGCTTCAATCCATTTATGCGAATCTTCTGATTCTATTCCAAAATCCTTGCTTAATTTAGATAATATTGAAGCATATTGTGAACCAACAATACTTTCGTACGTAAATTTTTGCTTATTGCATACAGTTGTAAGCATAAATTTTGATGTTTTTGTTTTGGTATTATACTTTAATGTTACACCATTACGTAATGATCCAACACTCAATGTTGCCATAGATTCAAACTGTGGAGGAAACATAGTATGTGGAGGTAAATCCGGATAATACAAACTTTGTCCAACTTTTCGTGCATGAATATCAATTTCACTATATGGTTGTATATATGAAGCTACATCTGCAATTGTAATGTATATATTAGGTAAATCAAATGAAATAACATCATCAATATCTTTTGTTTCTTCAGAATCTACATTAATTGTTGGCAAATGTGTTATATCAACACGCTTAACCGGTTCAAGTGGTTCAACTGATTTCATCAATCGTTCAACAGTTCTTGTATTATAAACCGCAAAAGGAGAATAATATAAGTACATTGCAAATCCTTCTGATTTTGAATCACCAACTCTACCAAGCAAACGAACTATAAATGGAGCATTCTCAGATCGTATGTCTACAACAGCGATTTGATTATGTGTTTTATCTTGTTCACTTGAAGCAACTTTATATGTTTGCAATTCTCGATCGTAAGGTGTAAATAAATAAATAGGTGTATTACGTTTATTGTAACCGTATTTGATTTTTGATTGTAGATGTAAGACACCTACTATCATTTTAATATATAATTGTACTGTTCTAAAAATGTCCGTTTTTTACAAAAACGAATCAAACTCATTTCAAATCTTAACTAAGAAAAATGGAATCATGGACAAACTTTTGTAAAGCATTTGGCGGTATGCTGTCAAGTGAATTTTATGCAGAAGAATATCCAGATTTTGTCGAATTGAGTGATAATGAAGATGATTCTGTAAATAAGCTTGTAGTAACCAATGTCAATAAAGCTATTGAAGATAGAATTAATCCGACATATTGTTTACTAGTATTTGTAAATACATGCTTGGATAATCCTAGATATGCAAATGAATCTGTTCTTGAAATTACATATGTAATCGATAAGTTTATGTTATTAGGAGGATACTTTCCCTATCATTTGTTATTTAATTCCAGATCTTATGGTGATTTGAGTATCGAAGATGAATGCGTAAACCACAATGTTAGAGGTATTATGATTGATTTCTTGAAACCGGAAATAGCAACAGAATATGCATACTGGCCAGAAATTCCCGCAACTTATTGGGAAGACATAGAATCCAACGATTGGCGCGAAAGCCTGAAGTTTAACAGTAAATTTCTGCAAACTTTATAAAACGGATTTTTTTAGTTTTGATCTAAATTGAATTATACTAAAATGTTTAATCTTATTGCTCGCAGTCTACCACACTTTATTCTAATTTGGTATTTGTTTTCAATAATTAAAGTCAAATCACAACAACTTTCTATTATTCTAACCGCATTTGTTGCTATGTTTCTAACATTTACTTGCATTAATAAGCCAAAGAATTGGTATTGGAAATTAGATTTCGCATATATGACAGCTTGGGCACTACTTGAAATATCACTTGCATCACTGCATCATGATATATCGATGTTTCTTATGGCTGTATTCATAAATCAGTTTGTATTCTTTACAAATTCAATAATTGATAAAAGTCAAGATGTTCCAATTTGGAAGTATACATTTTGGAACAATTTGTGTTTTGCAAAAACGATTATTATGATGACTATTTTGAGAACTTATTAAAATGGATTTATAATAACAGAATAATACAATCTTAAAAATGGAACCAAAAACGCGTCGTGAATCTAAGAAAACACCAAAGGAAAAAAGGGCAGGTCCCTTTAATTCAAAACATATTAGAATAATTCAACAAATTCAAGAAAAACGTTCAAAGACGAAGTAACACAGAATGTGCTACTTTTTGTGTTTTTCGATTATCTCGATTTTTTGTATAATGACCACTCATAGTTTTTCTGCATGTCTTACCTCTATAGGTTTTAGAAGTGCAACCACTTTTATAATACATTGCTCTTGCAACATAACCTCGATATGAAAGAATCGGTGCATTAAATTTTTTTGAAAGGTAACTGAGCAAATTATACATCCATTTGGTGTATGTTTTTTTATTTTTTAATTCAACTGGATGTTTTTCTAAATATTTTTCAAATGGATGAAATGGAAACTGACTACTTAATTTTTGAATAAACATGCGCTGATTTGCCATATCTATTTCTTCAGGTTCATCGGGGTAATTTATAGCAATTGAAAACAAAAAGTCACGTCCAGGAACTGCATTTGGCTTTAACGAGTCATAGTAACTTTTCACTTCTTCAAATGATGGATCTTCTCCAGGATTAATTACATTAGGATCATCCTTACACTGTGTTCTTAATTTATGGTTTACTTTATTGTGAATTTCATATAACCATGTTCCAGGATCACCTCGCAATGGGTGTTCATTGACATATTTTGTCGTACTTTCGCGGCAGAACCTACAAGGCAATACATCTTTCATTTGAAGTAAAACTTCTTCTGGATGAGGAGATCTAAATGCAACCAAATGAAACAATTGCCATCCGCTTGGACCCCAGTAGCCTACGTCTACCATTTACTATAACTTATAATTATATTAGATAATGATTGGTAGAATATATAAACTTGAATGTAAATTAACATCTAAATTTTATATTGGTTCAACAATTCATAATTTAGTTTACCGTCTTAAAAAACATAGATCGTCATCCAAAGAAATACGTAAACAAAATTCACCTTTATATTCACACTTTAGAGAAGTAGGATGGAACAATGCAAATATGACTTTAATTAAAGAAGTTACATTTGAAAGTCGACGCGACCTTCTTGAAATGGAAAAAGTGGAAATACTTAAATTTTTAGGTGACGAACTTTGTCTTAATCATAATCGACCATTGCAAACGTTAGAAGAAAAAGTAGAGCAATCTAAAGAGTATGGTAAAATTCACCGTCAGCTAAACAAAGAAAGACAAAGAGAAAAACTTAATGAATGGCGTAAAAATAATCCAGAAAAGTGGAAAGAACAAACAAAACGATATAATGAAAAGAAAAAACAGGAACGACTAGAAGGTAAAAAAGATTCTACATAGTATGATAAATGGCACACGGTGAACTTTTAACTCTTGCAGTTGCGGTATATGTTGGTATGGTATTTGTTGATTTTTTCAAGGCAATTATCACTGATTTGGTGACTCCATTTATCGGAGCGTTGATTCCTGGTGATAAGAGCCTTGGAAAGATTGTTGTTTCTGTAGGCCCTGTAAAGTTGAACGTTGGTGATGCAATTGCAGCAACAATTCATTTGGCTGTAGCATTGGCTGTTATCGCTGCTCTGTTACCCTACATTCGAACTTATGCACCTGCATCAATTCGCAAGTAAAATGTAATAGATAAATAAGAATGGATGCACCAGTTCAGAAAAGTTGGTATCAGAGCGTTAAAGATAGCGTAGGTAGTCTTTTTTCAAGCGGCAAAAGTGCAGCAACATCTGTATTGCCACCATCTGTAACTCCTCCATTAAGTACAGCTCAATCAAGTGAAGCTCTCGGAACTCAACCTGAAGCCCCAGGATACACTGCTGCAGGTGGTCGCCGTCGCAAAACAAAAAAGAGCCATAAATCACCTAGGAAAACCCGCAGACAGCGAAGACATCATGGTAAATATTAATAGTCCAACTTGAAATTTACCCAACCTCCTCGTGCAGGTTTTCCAAACTGCATTTCAATCCTCTTTTCTAGGTCTGTTGCAAGTAATGATCGCATGTCATTATCTTCACGCCACTGCTTGAATGTTCGCTTCAATGTAGTTCTATCAACCGAAACAACTTCTTCACCTTCAACCAGAGGAGAAATCTTCTCTGCCATGAATCGTGCAATTCCATCATTTTCATTACGATATTCGGAAGTATACTCCATAACTTTTGCAGGTGCAACAAGTTTACGAAGTCCTTTCTCTTCTTTCAAAATAGTAACCATATAATTCAGAAATGTTGTTGCCCATTCTTTTGAGTTAACTAAGTTCTGAATAGATTCATCAAGTGGAAATTCATTTGGTGCAGTTGGATTTACAACAAACTTTGAAATAAAGTTAATAACCATCAAACGTCTCCAAGTACCTCCATCTGTTGTATTGATCTTTGGCTTATCATTGCAAGCAAGATGAAACTTAGCAAGAACTTCAAACTCTGTACCTGACTTAAACAAATCACGTGCATACATCTTTTCTCCAGATGTAATTTCCTTCATAAGACCTGTATTCAATGCGATTGCTTCATCTGGTTCCTGCATAGTTACAAATCTGCGACCTTTGAGACGAATAACTTCTGGTGCAGCTGAACCAGATCCTTTTCTCTTTTGAGTAAAGAGTGAAATTGGAACAGTACATGCATAATCACCAAGAGCTTTAGAAAGCAAATTCATAATCATTGATTTACCATTCGATCCAGAACCAGTCAGAATATGAAACTTCTGAGCTGGATTTCCACCAAACAAGCATGTAGCAAGATGCTTCATAAAGTAATCACGAACTTCAATATCAGGTAGAACTTGCTTAATAAATCGATCAATTGCAGGCCATGATTCATATTCGTAATAAGATTTATCGGCATCATAATCAATTTCAGTCGAGAATGAAATGTAATCTTCAGGCTTACCGTCTCTAAATTCCATAGTTGTCAAATCAAGAATACCGTTGTTGAATGCAATTAGATCCTTGTTTGCATCGACCTTCTTGGTAAATTCCTGATCAAAGAATAGCTCACGACACTCTTTCATTACATTCGACTTGAAAGCTGTCTTCTTCAAATGAGTATAAACATTATTCAATCCAGTTCTCTGCTTATCTTTTTTGCAATATTGACAGACACCACAATCACCTTTTCCTTCTCCAGAGCATTCTGTAAGACCTTCATTGTTCATCTCATTTGTTGTTTGAGTCATGCGATCAAAGAATAACTTAGCAATTTGCTTTGAAAGTTTAAGAAGAAGATCAACACCTGAATCAGTCTCTTTCCAAATATGACCAGACCAACGATACCAAACGTTATTTCTGAAATCAGAACATTTGTAATTATCTCGAAACTTTGCATGAATTACACATGCAACGTCATGCTCTGTTAATGAACATGCAGCAAGTACAAGGCGATCTACATTGTGTGATTCAATTTCATCATATCCTGCACGGTTATCTTCTCGAGACCAAAATCGAAGTGTAGGTTCTCCAAGACGATCACCATCATTTCGGAATGTCAATCCATTCCACTTTTGAATACAGTCTGCTTCATTATACTTCTTTTCATCCTGTGCACTAAAATCTAGAAAGACATCGAGCAAGTCAGGATGAATGTTATGTAAACAAATTGCAACTTGCACCCAAGGTTCATATGCATCGCATCTGTTTGCATTCAAATTCATTACGTGATCCTTAATGTACTTCTTACGTTCTGGATCAAGCGGTACAAAGATTCGTCCGTTTGGTGAAGAACCTCGTGAACCTACTTTCTCTCCTCGTACAACTGGACGTCCACGACCAGGAGCTGCATTTCCTCCAGAAATACGAACTTGAGGTTGATCCTTGATACCTTCATAAAGCTTCTTACCTTCATCGGACATAGGCGTTTCTTCAGAATCATCTCTGCGAAGTGTCAGTGTTTTCAAGAGTTGCACTGAAATAGCAGGACAGTTTTCCTTGTTAATGATGACGATGTTGCCCTTGGAATAATTGATGATATACTCTGTTAGGTATGGTAATGTATCATCTCCATCTCGATCGTTCTTTTGAGATCCATACATTGTCCATGGAACAGTTCGATTAACGACTCCTTCGTCATACACTTTTTCCCATTGAATTTCATCATCTACCTTTTGCAATGGAAGGTCTCCAAAGAAATCAGTCATACGTTTAACAAGTTCACGTCGAATACGTTGTTCTACGTACTTTCTACTGCAAATGCTAGGCACTACAATGTGAATACCAGACTTAACTCGACCCTTCTTGTCACGTGTAGGACGTCGTTTCTGCATAACATAGATATCGACCTTTTCTGGAAGAACTAGAAACTCACTCATCTTTTCCATATAAACTTTTGCAAATGATACGACTTGTTCCTGAGTATGCTTATGTTCATTAACATCTGAATTGTATACAAAATCAAAATCAATTCGAAGAGGTCCAACTGCAGTTGAAATTTCAGTCAAATACTGTTTGTTCATATCTAGAATGCTTTCCGAATATAGCTTATAAAACTGATCAATATCGTCATCTGGAATAAAGTATTTTCCGCCTGCAATTGAAGTATGTGTTGTTAGCTTATCAGCCTTGTGGTTCTCAAGGAACTCACGTAGACCACCTTTTGATGCCATCGTGTTGAAACGAGAGATAATATTTTTTTGTTCATTCGTTTTTACTTAGTAAAAAATGGATTCATATACTCTTTTTATAATGTAATATAAATGTCGGGTATCAACTTTTGTCCCTCGTGCAGAAATATGTTATCAAATATTTCAGAAGAAAATAACACTGCTTTTAAGGTTTGCTTGAAGCCAGAGTGTGGATATAAAGAACCTATTACAAAGGAAAATCCTCTTATTTATGAGCACAAGCTTCAAAAGGATAAAACTGTAAGTTTATCTATGAATCCTTATCTTGAATTTGATCCAACACTTGATCATTTAAGATCAATGGTTTGTAAAAATGCAGAATGTCCTAGTCATTCAAAGACAGGACCCGAACCCGATATAGTTGCAATCAAGCTTAATGCAGAAAAGCTACTTTGGATGTATAAATGTGTAAATTGTAAAACTATCTGGGAACAGAATTCTAGAGCTTCATAGACAATATGGTAACTCAAAAAAATCGTTTTTGCAAGTGCATCAAGGCTGTTAAAGCAAAAGGTATTGGTGAGCAACAAGCTATTGCAATTTGTGTTAAGTCTGTTCTGCATACAAAAGGAAAAACATTAAAAAAGTTTAAGTGTGGAAAGAAAGGAAGATTGGTTACGCAGAAATTAAAGAAGCCTCGTACATAAAAAACGTATAATATTAAAAAACAAAAAGAAAGAGTACATAAATGGAAGAACTCCGTATTTCATCACGCATTTTACATCCCGAAGTACATCTTCCTTCTAGAAGTGAAATTTTAGAAGCAGGAACTAATCCACGCATTACTGATCCATATTATACAGATTATGAGTATGTTGTAGTTATTGGAACACGTGTTCAAATGTTGGCAGATGGAGCTTCTCCACTTGTTTCTACTCAAGGAATGGTAACATCAGATCCTCAATTTCTTGAGAAGGTTGCAAAACGAGAAATTTATGAAAGAAAATTACCTTTTATTATTCATCGAAGAATGCCAACTGGTGATTCGGAATATTGGAGCGCTTCAGAATTGTCAGTTATTAGATAATGGCTACATGTATCGCAATTATATGCATAGGCGAAAAATACAAAGATGAATTTACAAAATTGTTCAAACCATCTATTGTAAACTATGTCGAAATGCACGGATATCATCTAAAAATTTTTGATTCATTTCTAGATAGTACTCGACAACATAAAGATACAATTTCTTTTCAGAAATGTTTAATTGCATCAGATCCTTCTATGCAAGACTATGAAAAAGTTCTTATTTTAGATGCTGATGTTTTAATTGAGCAAAATGCTCCACCTATTCCAGATGTAGGTGATAAAATAGGAATTGTAAATGAAGCTAGTTTCGTTGCATATGACAAATTAGCTGGATTTGCAACAGATCCAACACAATACTATAGTCTTTGTGGATTTTCACTAACAACTGATAAGATTTTAAATACAGGTATGATGATTTGTAATCCAAAAAAGCATGGAATGTTTTTAAAAGAAATTTATGATAAATATATTTTTAATTGTCAAGGACATCCTCGTGGATTTCATTATGAACAGAGTTGTATAGGATACGAATTGCAAACCCAAGAAATGTTTACATGTGTTTCCACATCTTGGAATTGTATTTTTATTCAATATTACATTGCAAATCTCAGATGTACTAGTGGATTTTTCATTCACTTTGCAGGGTTTAGTGGTAGACTAAAAGAAGGTATGGATCAATATCGTTTATCCAGACATGGTTTTAAGAACTCTATCCGATGGGGGATAAACAAGCAAAGGTGATGCATCTTTATCTTTGTGTAACATGTTCGGACTATCATGAACAACTGTTCCATTTGCAAATTGCAAGTCGATACTTGTCATTGGATCGAAACGTGCAGTATCCTTGAGTCTATCTAAATATAGCCTACGCTCATCCGACTTAGGATATTGAAGCCAAAGATCTTTTAACAAATACACGCTAACAAGTGCACCCGCTAATGTGGTAAGAAAGTAGCCTTTGTAGTATGCATATGCAACTAAACTCAATACCAAAACTGTTCCTCCAGGTCGACCGAGTTTTAGCAACATTTCAAGAACAGGAAATGAAAATGTTCTTGTAACTACAAATCCAAAAAGGATTAGCATCAAAGTTAACGCTATTAATGAATCGGGTGTCATTCTTATCCTTTTCACATAGAAAACCTCATGGGGAAAACGGATACAGAAAGAAATGAACTAAAAAGAGTAAGATGATTATTCCAATTGTTTGTTACAGTTGCGGTCGCCCTATTGCAGGAAAGTACTTGGAATATTTGAAAAGAGTCGAAGAGAACCGTAAAAAGACTGGAAAAAAAGAAATGGAATATTTAAGTTTGACAACAACAAAGACTGCTGAAGGTAAAGCTCTTGACGATCTTGGTCTTAAATATCAGTGTTGTCGTCGTCACTTTCTAACTCACGTTGACTTAATATAACAATAAAATACAAGTATAAAGCAAATGTCTTATACCGAATATTTAAGACGAAAGGAAGCTGCGGCTCCTAAAGTTATAGATACAACACTTCGTCTTGATGCATCTTCTTACACTCAACGAGTTAAGTTTGCATCCAGTCGTGTATTAAACGAAGTAAACTTAAGAACTGTTGAACAAACAGATGTGTTGCCTACAGTATCTACAATTGCACCAACAGAATTCTTTATCAATGCAAGAGATATTGTAACAGATCCTTCTGGATTGAACATGTATGTTACACAAAATAGTAATGTAATACGAAGAATTGTATTAGCTACTGGTGTTGTATCAACATTTGCAGGAATTGGTACAGCGGGAAATGCTGATGGTGCAGGATTATCGGTTGCGCAATTTAATGATCCACAAAAAATAACTATAGATCCTGCGGGTTTAAATTTATACGTTGTAGATATGGGTAATCATAAAATACGAAAAATTGAAATAGCTACACGCGTAGTATCTACACTTGCAGGAATTGGTACAGCAGGAAATGCTGATGGTGCAGGATTAACAACTGCACAATTTAATAGTCCTACAGGGATTTGCATAGATCCCGTAGGTTTAAATTTATATATTTGCGATAGAGGCTCTCATAGAATAAGAAAAATTGAAATATCTACAGGTGTAGTATCAACGGTTGCAGGAACAACCCAAGGGTTTGCTGACGGTGCAGGATTATCAGTGGCACAATTTTTTTTTCCGAGAGGAATTACTATAGATCCCGTAGGTTTAAATTTATATGTTACTGATCAAGGCAATTATAAAATAAGAAAAATCGTAATATCCAGTGGTCTTGTATCTACAGTTGCAGGAACAACCCAAGGATCTGCCGATGGTGCGGGTTTAACTGTAGCACAATTTACAACTACAGATGATATTGTTATAGATTCTACAAATACAAATCTATATGTTTCAGATCTTACCGCTAACAATATACGAAGAATTCAAATATCTACAGCTATAGTATCAACAATTCCAGATATTAATGTATCTACAACTGGCTTATTTTTAAACTCTACAGATTTGATATTATATTTTGTTGATGCCACTAATTATAGAATAAAAAGACTAACACCAATATCTGCTTTCACATTATTTACACCAATCATACCAATCAACAAGCTTAAAACTGGAGGACGCATTGCTGATGCAAGTGCGTTTACTCAATATGCTGGAGGACAGGCTGTTGGAAAAGAAGTACAAGCAGGAATGCCAGCTCGTAGACTGTTATTGAACTCTAATTCAGCAGGAAGTCTGACTGGATGTAGGATAGTTCCTGAACCAGTACCGTACAATCCTGCAGTTGGAGGAGTATACACTGCAAATATGGTACGTCGCGATGCAAGTCAATTTACTCGTGATGAAACAGCTTGTCGTGAGCTGACAGGAGAACCACACAACCGTAATGAACTGGGACCTTCACTTTTTGTTGACAATACAATTGTTGGAGTTAAGAACTACAATCTTCCGCAGAACAATTCAAAGACATATACTGCTACTAAGTGTACTCAGTGTGGTAACAATGGATCTCAGATTGGTAAGACTTGCTCGTTCTGTATCGGAGCTAATCACTTACATCCAGCAGATAAGCCAACTAACAATCGTTGGGGACCAAGACCTAAGAAATCTGCACAGCCAATTATAGTTAATCAATCTCCATCTGATTTCCACAAGGTTGGTGCAGCTATGCGTAAGATACCGTACGTTGAGAAACATCATGCTAATCCTCAAATAGGACACATCGTTTATCCAAAGACTCCTTACAGAATACCTAGAGGAACTGCAGCTCAATTAAAGATTAACGATCCTCAACGTTATCCAGGCACTATGTAGTTTACAAGTTTGAATAAATGTATAGTATAATGATCTGGATATCAACAAGCATTGAAAAGGGTTATGAGTTTCGCGAATTATTTCGAAAAACTCATGAACATCTTACATTTTTAGATTTATCAAAAATTTCAACAAAAGATCTTGCAAATGAATGCGAGTCAATTGTAAATCATCATAAAGAATGCGCTATCTTTTTAGGCTATATTGAACCAGGTTGGATGTTAGAATTACCTCATCAAACTAAAATGAGAAAGTTAATTAGAAAATTTCCAGTTGCATTTTTATCACTTTTTCTTGAAAGCATACCTTTCTCATGGAAAACGGAGACCGAATATATCTATGTAAATGGTGTTAAGTTAAAAGATGGAGCAACCGACATTATCAACGATGGTAGTGCTGTATAATACAAATTTAAAAGTCGATACAACAAAATTACTTGATTGTCTTCCAATTAATGAAACAATCATCAAAGTAGAAAAACGAGGATTACCAAAAAGAGGTGAAAGTAAGAAGGATAAGATTAAGCATCGTGTAAAAAAAGATGATAAAGTGCATAAGAATACAGGATTTGGTCATAATTCAATTACACTTGTTATGATGAATGATGGTGATGGAACTCTTCCAAAAAAAGAAATTACTATTAAAATCTTTCAAAACGGTGTATTTCATTTAACAGGTGTTTTGAATGATCAATATGACATATGTTCTATGCGTATCTTGTTAGATATTTTATGGAATTCATGTCGTGATGCATTAAAAGATATTCCTGAAAAATATGAAATTACAAGTCGAAGAGTTGTTCTTATGAATTATACAACAAGGCTTAAAAATACAACTAATATTGCACGTGAAGCATTATATGTTGCAATTCGAAATGGAAAATATGAAAATACAAAATGTCATTATGATCCCGATGTATATCCTGGTGTCAAGATTCACATTGGTCCTCAAAAATGGACTGCTAAGGTATTTCGAACTGGTAAAATTATTTTGACAGGAATTACAGATCATAATGAGTGTGAAAAATTCATTGAAGAATTGCTTTCTCTGTTTGAGTTGGTGCTTCCGCCAGTGCATACGAAATAAAAATAGTTAAATACAATTGACCTACCATCATTGCAGTAAGCAGAGTTAACCATAAAAACAATATATAAGGACTACTGTATTTTTCCCATACATTACTTGCGATTGCGCCTACTCCCCCTACGACTACGATTAGACTTGCTGCGCTTCCCCATGCGATTCCTGTTACTACGGCGTCCATGTTTCTTTGTTTTACGTCTACGTTTTGTATCTACTTGAGTACCGCTTCCAGGATATAACTCTTCTGCATCATTCAAACGAAATCCTCCAAGTTGATAGGGTTGTGCGTTTATTAATTTATCTCCTGCACTGCTTGCACGTAATTGATTTAAAACATCAACACCCTTAATATGAACTGCTTCATGACTTACACCTGGAATACTATTTGCGGTTGGAATATTTGATGATGGTACATTCATACTAGCACCACCTCTTTTGCGTCTCGAGCTGCCTTTTTGTCCTGCACCCAAACTTTTCATTGCTGCTACATTTGTAGCATTTGATTGAATTGTCGAGTTTGTTGCGGCTCCAATAAAACTACCCGTAACATTCTGATGCGTAGGAATGTAAATTGCGGGTGCAGTTGGAATAATTTGACCACTCGTTAAAGTAACCATCTTAATGTATGGATGAGAAATAAGATAAATGACCACATTAACATCAATTCAGATACAGGCTCTTGTTCGTGAGATGGATGCATCCATGCGACAACATAAGCGTTTGAAAAAAACAGATCCTACCGAATACCGTAATAAAATTGTAGAAGCAAATAAGGCTCTGTATAACGAATTCCCTACCATTTTTGAAATGCATATTGATGGAAAATTAGATGGTACATTTTTTGAAATGTTGAAGCTTCGTCAAAAAATTGAAAAAGGTGAAATGACAGAAGATGATGCATCTAAGATTATAGGTCAGAAGCTTTTTGATAGGTATGTAGGACCAGTTGTGAACAAGACACCTCCAACAGAAAAGCCAATGTCTTATTCAGAGTTTTATAAACAATTTGATGAACCCAAAGTAGATTAGGACGACTCTTCTTGAAATGTTTTACGTAACGACATAATCATTTTACCCAACTTATTTAATCCTCGCCACTTAGACGGTTTCTTTGATTTTTCAGATTCAATTCCTGTTCCAATACCCCAATACATATCACGTGGATCAGCTTCGCCAATTATTTTATCACCCGTTTCCAGTAACTGTTTACGCAATTCTGGATGCTGGACGAATTTTGCACGAAGAGCTTTTTCCATAATTGAATCTCGAATACTTTCCCATGTTTCGGTTATAAAGTTTTTTACAAGTTTACCAGCAGCTTTTGCAGCTTTTGGTGTTTTTGTTTTCTTAATCTTTTCATATGATTCATCATCCTTAAAAGCCTTAGCCTTCATTGCTTGGAAATAATGTTCAACTGTTGGAAATGATTCACCATCTATTTCAATTGGATGTTGTGACATATTACTCAAGTTACGGTGAGGTCCTTTACTTTCATCTGCTCCAAAGAAGAGTACTGGTTCAGGTTCAGGCTCATCTGCACCTCCTTTCTTAAGTTTACGTGTTTTTTTCACTTCTACTATCTTTTCTTCTTCTACAACCGGTTCTTCTTGTTTAGGCTTAGAAGTTCGCTTAAAGATAAAGCTACGATTCAGAAACGAGAATGTTTGTTCTTCTTTTGTAAGTATGAATTTTGATTGTGCAGAATAATGTTCATCAAATAGTTTCGTTTCTTGCAATTCAAAACCAACTTCTTTCATAATTTCAACAACTTTTTCAAATGGAACAAGGTATTCAGTTGCAGGTTTATCGAATGATTCTAAGAATACATTAAGCGGCATTCCAAATTCTTCTACCCAAGTTTCTTTATCACTGTATTCTTTGGTCATCTGACCTGCAATTTGCTGTTTTGTTCCGAAATATACAGTTTGTTTGCCAAGAAGAAGTGAATAAACTGCTTTGCCATCAAAGCATGTTCCAAAGAATCTATCACCGCAATACTTTTCAATGTTCTTTGCAAAATCACGGAATATTTGTTCGGATTTACATGCATAATGTAAAGCGAACTGACAGGATACAACATCAAATATATTTAAATTCTCAAACTGTTCTAGATAAGGCGTAGATGCCTTTTCAGTGCCCATTAGGATTGGCATGTATTTATCTTCCTGTTCAAGCATTGGATAGACTGTCATATCACCAACTACAAATAGAAATGGAGGAAGTGGTCCATTTTTCTTCTCTTGTAAGTAGCGAATTGCTGCACCTTGCATAGGAGACGTAATGTTTGAACGTGAAATATCAATACCAACAACTTTTGAAGGTTGAAGTGTTTTGAGTTTCATCATATCACCTCCGCGTCCGCATGCAATTTCAAATACAGTGTCACCTTTAATTACATTAGATTTGTACATATCAAACTTGATACGATTGTGAAATGAATATACATCTGCAAATGTACGACTGTTACGTTTTAGATCATCTCTATAATACATATCGTCTTCAAATGATGTATCGAGTGGTGTTGTAACAAATGAAGTCAGCATTGATTCTTCAATTGGCATATGCATTGAACTCCAAATATCATTTGCAACTTTAAAATCATTTCCGTACTGAGGCATGTTTTCAACTCTGTTTTCATAAGTTTTATCGTAACGTGTTCTGAGAACAATCCATCTGCGTGTTTCTGTATTAAATGCACATTCAATGATTGTATTATCTTCAACTCGTATACCTTTGATATCTACCGGATTGTTACGATCATTTAGTGGAATCAAAATCTTATACGCTTCTGGATCACGCGGTACATCAGGTTGAAAGAATGATGGAATACGAACACTTGATTCGGCAAGTTGCTTTAAATCTTCTGGAAGTTCAGGTGCAACATATTCGCCAGTAATAGTTCCAAGAGGATCAACGATTACATCAGATGCATTTCTTGAAACAAACAAATTACCTTTTCTTACATTCTCTTTTGTCAAAGGATCTATCAATTCATCTGGAGATAATCGAAGGAGAAAGTCAATACTGTTCTGAGTAGAAGGTTTCCATTTATAAACGCTTGTCCATGTTCTACCACGTTTTTCAGATTGAGGTGCAACTGGGCTATCGCGAGGTGTAAAGATAAGACCATCAATTTCATATTCGAATTGAGTATTTAACATTGTTTGAATTGCATTTTGCATCATAACACCATCTCCTGCTAGAAATAGTTTAGTTTCAATTCTCAATTGTCTCATAGAAGGTTTCAAAACGAAATCTGTATTCAAATCTTGAACAAACAATGCTGCACATCCTAATCGAGAACTAAGCGAAATATCTTCATCTGTTTTCAAAAGCGGAAGGCTGCGTGTATTGCGATTGCGAAATCGGTATACATCAAAGATACAGAATAGAAGTTTTTCAGGAATATATTCACCATCAATACAGTCACCAACATGATTATCATTGATTGCAGTAAAACCTGTCCATGTTACTTTATTTTTTGATGAAATTTTCAAAAGCTTTCTATCTCTTGCAACATACAGATATGATCGTTCACCGTCTGCTTTATTTGTTACAGTGTAATCTTTGCTAATATTGTGAGGATTTGCAGGATTTAAATGTCTACGAAGTAATGTCACCAAATCGTAACCACTATTTCCTGACAGCTTGAATTCTTGCTTATATCGCTCAATATCAGACAATTTAAGAATAAATGGACTTTCATAATATGCTTCAAGTAATTGTTTGATTAATGTTAGAAACTCAGTTGCAATACGCATGTTATCAAGTTTGCTCTTTTTATCAATGAACTCAATTTCAAGCTCATATGTGTACTGTTGTTTCAAAACATCACGAACTGTCTTATTGCTGTTATTTTTACGAAACTTTACCATTGAGAAATCAATACGAAATAGCTTATCTTTTGTTATATACGACTTACGATGAAGAATGCGAATGTATCCAGTTACGTCATTTGGACTTCCATCCCAGTCTTTTCGAACTGGATTTTCAGATCGCAATGTAAACTTAGAACTTATTTCATTATAGTGCAATGTATCATTTCTAGATGAGCTTTCATCAAAATACCTCTTCTTTCTTTCAACCGTTAATGGAATTTCTCGAAATGAATTAGTAACACATAACTTATGGATTAGTTGAGGTGTTACGACATTAACACGTGTTTGATCTTGAAATGAGATACTATAGCGATGTTCATCTACTGGGTTACTGTTTGTAATACCTTCAATCATATGCAATAATCGATCTGCTTCATTTTTAATTTGAATTGAATTCGAAAGCAACTTACACTCTACTTCTGCTTTCGGATCCTTTTTGGATATTGCAATAAATTCTGCAATAGAACTTACTTGACTAGGGGAAATAATATCCTCCATTGTTGTTATACTTTACTGAGATGAAAGCTCATCCATTTTAATCCTATGATTGCATGAATTTCTCATATCCTTTTCTTGTTTTTACATCCTCATCCATTCGTCTTTTCTGATCTAAACAAAAGTTAATATATTTATCAATTTCCGTTAGACATTCTTCACCGAGAGTATCAGTTGAAACGAGAACTTCGGTTTGTGTTTTAGTATAGTTTGAAGTAAACTGTTTAATAATAGAAAAAATTTGACTATGCTCAGTCACTTCAAGTTTATCAATACTATCTTTCATACTTTCAAGTTTAGATCGCGAGTACGACGTCATTTGTATTTAGATCATCAGTTGGCTTCTTTAGTTTTCTACGAGTACCTGTCTTTGGCAATTCAGGTGTAATTGTTACCTGCTTTTCTTCAGGTGCACTTTCAGAAAAGTTTACTACTGGAGTTTCATCAATTTGAGTAGACATAAGAAGTGGTTCTTCTACTTCAGCTTTAACCTTTGTAAGAAGCTTTCCGATAACTACAATCGTATCATCTTGCTGTTTAAACTGACTTCCAATTACTTCAAATTCAACCTCATCATTTTCTGCAATACTATCAAATTCTGTATTTTCAAAATGAAGATCTCTTGGAAGTAAAATTTTAATAGGAGGAGTTTCTGCATGAATACCAATTTTGCTTCTCAATCTTACAGGAGCTTTAAATTTTTGTCCAACATGTGGCATGCATATGTCGGCTTGAAATCTTATACTATAATCAACTCCACCTCGAACATAATTTAGTTTACCAACCGAATATTCAATAATTGTAATACTATTTCTTTCAATATATCCTTCAGTCAAACAACGACCTTCATAATCCATCTTTAACTGTGCAAGCAAAGATGGTTGAATATTGTTTTTAACGAACTTTGAATTAAGGTGAACCAATTTCGTAAGTTCACGGCGCTCAAATAATGGATCCATGTTATTCACTGCTCGAAAATTATTTTATTGGTTTTTCACTAAGCATTCTTTAGTTCTTTACGGTCTTCATTTAAAACTTCCCATTCTGCAGACGTAAACCATGTAAGACCATCTTTCTTATCTAAAATAGCCTTTCTAACAGCAAGTGCTAAAAATAAACATCTATCTTTCTTTCCACCAACTTCTTTGCTAAATGGATAACCTAACCACTCTGCAAACGAATTTAGAATAGATTCTTTATAATTTGAACATCCTCGTCCTCCGATACCCTTTGTACGCTGCACTTTCTTTATCTCTGTTGAGTTCTCATCCAAATTAAATAATAACTTTTCATCCTTCATTGCTGCAAAAATATTCATAAACTTTGATGTGAATCTACTCTTTAATTTTTCAGCCCATTCATCATATGCTTGACGTTCAACACCTATTGGTGTAATTTGTGTTTTTGATTCATCATAAATCTTTTTTGTACCGAGCACATACAGTTTCTTATCTTCAGATACTACAATTTCAGAAGGCTTTGCATACAATGGTGGATTGTTCCAATTTAAATTCAAAATATGTTGTGTTCGTTCATCTTCTGTAAGAACATGATCAACTATGTACCAATCTAATATTTCTGTATCAAACAATTTTGTCATATAAGGAGGAAATGCATATTTTTCTCGTTTAGTTTTAATCAAATCATTTTCTGCAATAGTTGTTACAGCTTTAATTCGTTCAGTTAAAGGAACAAGTGATCCTATATCTTTTTTTGTTATTAAATCCGACATTGTATTGTGATCATCTAAACTAAATACAAACAAATTTCCTTTTGATGAAAGATGTCCAACGCGATTTAATTTATCTTTGAAAAGTACACCAAATTGTATTATGTTTTGAATTATGTAATATACTACATTTGGATCGTATTTCTTTATATCAGACTGTTTGAACAAATCTTCCTGAGACCAAATTGGTTTTTGAATCAAAAGCTTTCCAATAATATTTATAATTTCTTCTCGAACATCTAACACTGATGAAAGAGGTCTTACATGTTTTGTATCTTCTTTAGATTCGACAGTATTGCAAACAAATTTTGAATCAGTTTGAAATATAGGTGCAGACATTTCAACCAAAGTTAAATTCAGTTCTCGTTTATCCTGAGATCGTATTTGTGGTATCTTCAAGTCGATACGCCAATCGTCGGGAAGATTGTTGATATTATCTTGCAATGAACAATCCATTGCTGATTCCATAATAACCTTCTTAACACCTGCAATCTTGACTGCCTTTTCTTCTATGAATGCTCGATACACATACTCATCATACGTTTCTTGCAATCCGTCTGCATATTGACATACATGCAAATATACTGTACAATTTTGTTGTTCAAATGGAAGTGCTTGATGCGAACATGATCTTAATCCACGGCCAATAACTTGCTCAATACGACTCATGTTAAACCACGGATCTAAAATATGCACTTGACGTATATACCAAAAATCAACTCCTTCAGAAATCTTTGGAGACGATATCACGACTTTAATGTCATTGCCATTCTTATTGTTTGGACTCTTCATTCGAACAATTGCTTTTCGAATATCTGCATCACTTGTGTTTGAAGTGAATAATACGTAACGACCTTTAGATCCCTTAACGACTTCACCGGATGTGTTTGCTAACAAGTCATTTCCAATTGCAGATACATAACCTGCTTCTTCAAGTGCCATTGCAAATAGTTGTGCTCCATTCGTAACTAAATTTGAATACACAAATGCAATTCCATCTGAGTCATTTATAATTTTTGTTACGAGTGCAAACTTGGAACTATATTCTGCAATACGTGAAGGTTTCAAGAAATCATCACCATCTCTATACGAGTATTGACCACCCTGGTATGAAAATACATCTTCGAATGATTTATTTTCGGGAAAAACACAAATAAATCTAGGATCAGTAGAAGGTGTCTTGGATTCTTTAACCTTTTCTATTGCTTCTGCTTGTGTTGTTGATATAATTGAACGAGTTAATGTTAAGAACTTTCTAGGCTTACGAATTGGAGTTCTATCAAGATAACTATTTATTGCTGGCTTTGCAACATTTTCTTCAGGAGGAGGCAATCTAAATGGAAATGTAAAAGGATTCTCACCTCTTACAAATGAAACATAATCTTGACACCAGCTTCTAAACAAAGTTTCTTTATCTTTCTTAAACGAGCCATCCTTATCAAAAATTTCAGAAGACTTTATTTCCTTCGTATTTTCTAATCTTCTGTCATTCCATAAAAATAAATTAAAATAAAAGAGAATTTCATCATATGTATCGAACATAGGTGTTGCAGTCAACAATATGAGAGTAACACCTTTTGCAGTTTTTAATACACGTTCCAATGACAATGCAACTAACTTACCACCTTCAATTATATCTTGATCTCCTGTAACCTTACGAATGTTATGTGCTTCATCAATAATTATCAAACGATTGTCAAATGTATCATGAATAAATTTTTCAAGATTATCAGGAGTTTTTTCAGCTACATTTTCAACAATATTAGAAAACTGTATATAGCCTTGAAATTCATAAAATTCATTAATAAATTTCGAAGCTATTTCCATGATGCGATACTGACTAGCTCTGTCTGTTAATTTTATAGGTTCTCGTTGAACACGTTGAATCATTTCTAAATATCGACGCCCAGTGCATTGCTTAGATAAAATCAATCCAGAATCATCTTGACTCAGACGAGATACATCAAAGATTTGACTTTTAAAACTATCTTGAATAGAACTACTTGCAATGATCAGAACTTTCTTATCCTGAAATTCAGGTCGTATGATAAACTCTTCTGCAATTTGAATTCCAGTACAAGTTTTACCAACTCCTGTTCCATGAACCATAAGTAAATTTCTAACCGGAGAATCTGGGCTCAGAACACGACGTAGAAAACGTTGATGTGTTTGCAATTTAAAGTCTCTTGATAAAGAGCTCGAACATGCATCATCTCTTATCTGTTTCAAAACCTCTAACCCTGCAGGTGGAAGACTTTGTGTTTGTGTTTCTAAAAATTCTGGATTTTTAATGTTTGCCATCCCTAATTATAATTGCTTTTTATAAAAATGGATTGGAATAAATATATATGAAGAGATGAATGAGAAAATGACAACTATAATGTGCCCTGTTCCAGATAACTGGTATTTAGAAAATAACTGGATTATTGATGATAATAAAATCCGATTGTATCTTGATAACATGTATGAACACGAGTATAAATATGTAAGTGCAAATAGACACAGATATGATGTGTGTGTTCAAAACATTATTGCAGAGTATGACCCGCCGGTTAAGCTTGCAAAGAATGTTAAACTAAAGTTTAGAGAACTCACTGAATTTGATATGTTTATGATGAAACGTCAAAAGGAAGAGTTATATAAAGAGAAAATGCTAGCAGCATGGGAAAAATATAAAATTGAGCATGATCTTCAACGTCCACTATCACAACTAGATGAAAAATGCGATGAAGTATACATGAAGTTACAATCCGAACGCGAGAAGCTAGAAGAAGTTGTAGCAAAGAAAGCAAACAAATACACAACACCTGCAAAAAGAAATAGTGCACTGTTGACTAACAAAGAATACATTGCTCAAAAGCAAAAAGTAGATTCAGTTGAAGCCGATTTCAACAATCTTGTCGATAAAATTAAACTCGAAGATGTTAATTGGGAATATACTAAACGAAATGAATTTGAAGAAAAGGTATACAGGCACCAACAAAAAGATGCCAGTTGAATATAAATGGATTTTTTATCTATAGCTTCAGCTGTTGTGTGGGTTGATTTTTTTACCATATTGTTATCCAAGTATGTAGACCTAGGTGCGTCTCTCAATTTATGGTATCAACAGTTCGGCATCGTTGCAGTTATATCAGATTGTTTGGTAATTGTTTTTGGGTATTATGATTGCACAGTTATTCTTTCCCAGATACAATCTACTGTTAACTGCAGTTGTTATTCAAATTATTCATGACATTCTATTTTATTTACTTGTTATCAGTCCGTTACCAATTGGAACAAATAAAATGATTGACTTGTTCAAATCGTATGCTTCGGAAAATTCTTATAAGATTATCATTGCAGATTCAATTATGATGGCATCTACTATTTTGATTGCACAACAATTACATGGAAAGTTTGTACCATTCATTGGATTATTAGGAGTATATGCGCTAACTTATATCATCTATACAAAGTAAATGGGAGGCGGATTATTCGGAACTCCTCTTGCATTAAATCCAAAATGTTTAGCATTCTCTGCATTCGTACTTTTTGTTTACTGGATGCCACATCCAAAGGCATATGAGCATAAGATTGTTGTAGCATTTATGCTTGCTACAGCAGCCTATGTTTTGCTAGCATGGTATGATGTAATATATGATTGCAATGATCAATTACAACCAACATTATTAGGATGGATATCTATGCCATTCAAACCTAAAAAGTATGCTGATGCATACGAAGAGCTTCCTGTCAAATACAAAAAAATAGTTAGAACATTCGATATAATAGTTTTGATTGTAATAGTTGTATTACTTATCGCTCCTTATCGTTTGTTTAACTAATCGCTTGGACGTGCTCGCTTACGATTTCGAATCGCAGTATTGCAAACATCAATCATTGCACTCTCATAATCTAATATTTGAGTTTCAAGTTCAAGAGTTTTAAGATTTAACTTTCGAACTTCATGCTTTAGTTTATCGATCAGCATTTGATCTGCTGCTGCATCTGCAGTTAAATTATCATTTTCAATTTTCAAGTCCTCGTTACATTCTGTAATCTCTTCGATTATATCCTGAAGCTCATCAATCTTCTTCTTATCTGAATTAACAATACGACATGTATTTAATAATTTCATAGTTACCATTCCAATAATATATCCGAATGTAATGTGGTTGCAGACTGCAATAAAGTTAAGTGTTTGATCATTGAATTCCATTTGTAATCTTTTTATCCATGGAAAACCACGAATCCATTTTTAATAAATTTACTTTTTAGAATAAGAATGTACACCAATGTAGATTAAGAAATAGTTTCTTATGCGAAAAGGTTTTATAATATCAACGTTAACAAGAAGGTTTAATCTTTTGAAGTTATAGTTCTGTGGAAGCTTTAAGAAAATAAATGATGGTCTGTACTTCTTTTTAAGTATTGTATTCAACCAAACATCAAGTCTCGTATCTCCGAGCATCAAGTCAAGATCAGTGTTCTCTTTATATGCAGGTCCTCCCCAAGGCGGGTCTACATATAGAATATCAGTGTGCCAATTAAAAATCTTTGTCACATCACCATGATGCAAAGTAACATTCTTCAAATCATACACTTCAATATTATTACGAAGCATTTCCAAATTTTCATTGTTCAGTTCAATGCTATGCACTTTCTTAAACTTTAAACCAAATTGTATAGTATCGCCACCTATACATGCAGTTGCATCTGTTATAGTCTTATCATGAGCAGATCCTGTAGTTTGGTATATAATAGAAACTATCTTCTCACTATCTCTTCTTCTTGTAATACTATATAACCCTTCATCTGTCGTCTTTAGCAAATTGTAATCTAGTTCTTCTTTGTAAGGAAATACTTCCTCCATTATATACTTGCATTATCCAGTCTGAAAAACCAATTTTTCCTCAATATGCATCCATAAATCATTTTTCAAAAAG
>Ga0247722_10000021_pt1 | contig 140151 bp, 85 predicted proteins | sample MSEWelMarce3H_FC_FD_189094 | JGI IMG/M metagenome (GOLD analysis project Ga0247722, IMG submission 189094) | Subsurface sediment microbial communities from gas well in West Virginia, United States - MSEEL Well Study Marcellus 3H_FC | ecosystem: Environmental > Terrestrial > Deep subsurface >...
TTTCGGACAAACATGGTGTAAAAGCAGCCTCTGGGACACCCAAATTTACACCTAAAAATACATTAAAAATTTGATTTAATGAAAGTTAAGTTTTTTACATGAAAAAAAGTGCGGAACTCAGGAGAATGAAAATCCGGAACACCCGTTATTAACCGGCGGGAATGGTTCCGGATTTACTATTTTTAAAACGAATCTGAGGCAACAATATCTTAATCTCTTTTGTGTCCTCCTCCTTCTTCCACCAAACCACAAAATTTACCTTTGCCTTATCGGGGTGATTATTGGCACCATCATACTCCAACTTATCATCTTTTACCATCAACATATCCTACATCAAGAATTTTACCGGTTCGGACATCGGTTTCAATATCTATAAATGCAATGGTGTTCATAGTCTGCTGAATGCACAGGTCATAGTTGTAAACAATCAAATATAACTATTTTAGTCCTAAACCCCTCATACAACAATAAAGATGGCGCATTCAATGAACTGCCAGGTTATTTATTCACTTAAGACAAAAAAAAAAATAAATATATGACACGAAACACACTATCAATCATCAAACCAACAAGAAATCGGAAAATCTTTCCATTCCAGGAATAATTCAAGGCCAAAAAAACACTTTGAACGATGGTCTTTTCCATCTTTTTCCTATCTTTGCACCGCATTTGAGCAAAATGGTCCGGTAGCTCAGCTGGATAGAGCAACAGCCTTCTAAGCTGTCGGTCGTGGGTTCGAATCCCGCCCGGATCACTGAATAAAGCCGCAATTCTTTTATTATTAAAGGGTTGCGGCTTTTTCGTTTAAGGATTGCACCCTGTTTTGCACCCCTAAAAACTTGCACCCCTTTTTGACTTGAATTTATTTTATCACTACCTTTGAAACATTGGAAGCCTTAAACAAGCTTTTGAATTTACTATAAAGAGGGGCCGGCTCAAATGTGAGTATGCCCCTCTTTTTTTGTCTTATCTAAACTCTACTGCTATGAATCCAGACACATTACAAACTGTGGTTTTTGTTACCTTTCTTATTCAAGTGGCTATACTGATAGCCTTTTTTGTTCTGGTTAATGACGTTCGGGCCATTAAAAAGAAGTTTGGGGCCGATAGGCTTAGCCAAAAAACAGCACTCCTTAAAGCTTTGGAGAAAGCCAAATTCATGAATAAAAAAGATGAGATTGTTTCCATTTACAAGGAACTGGCATTTTTTGAGGTCAACACTCCAAGCGAACCATCTAAAAAATACCAGCTTTTTGATCTGGAAGAATTTGCCGAAGAAATAAAAAACCACGGTGGGGAAATACCTTCAGGTTTAAGTGAGAAAATTTCAGAGCTTCAAAGCAAGGTAAATAAGAAGTAACCGGAACAGCATTTTTTTAAACAACGGGATTCCGTTCTTTTGGCTGGTATGATAACGGTATAACGTTTTGATAAAAGGGCGATAATGTTCGCTCTTTTTAATTAGGTGGAATTCCGCCTATTTACATACGGTGGATTCGCCGGTTTTATTTACCCCAAAACAGGGGTGTTTCTATTCCGTAGGTTCTACGGGTTTACATACCCCAAATTCCGTGTATGTAAAATCAAAAGATAGTGCTGTGAGAAAATCACACTCCAAACAGTCCGATTATCGGATAGTTTCCCCGGTGCAAAATTGCGTTGGCAGTTTATCAGGTAGTTAGATACCGTTGCCGTGTTTCCGGTATCGGTCTGAGAATGTGTTTTTAGCGGAATTACGATCTTTGTTTAACCGTTGCGGGGATTCCCGTTTCGGTAGGCAGATATGCCTACTGGGAACAAAAAAAAGGGCCTCACTTCTGAAGTGAAACCCCTTTTCGGTAATATAGCAGGACTATAAAGATAATAAAATAGCTCTGTTAATCAATCCATTTATCCTCTTCCATGTGTTTATCAACAACCTTAATCATGATAGCATTTTGATATTTTAAGATTTTCTCCCCCACGGTATCCATAAAATTTGAATCTGCCATTTTCTCTTCAATCTCTTTTATCAGTGCATTAGATGGCGACCCCTCCATCACTACTTCAGCAGGGTTGATATTTTCGTGGGAAATCTCATTAAACTTTTTACTTATATCCTCCCATTCTGGATTGCTTTTTAACAGGTCACTTATCTCTTTATGCAATTCTAAAAAGTCTTCGTGAGACTCTGGAAGGTTGGCTTTATTTTTATTTTTCATGGATTTAAATTTAAAAGGTTCTTATTTACTATTCAGGAACATTGTGTTCATAATAACTGGCCCGGTTGCTACTCTTTGCCACGCATTCAATTTCTATGCGGTCAATGCGAATTTTGGATGTATTGGCCCCGTCTTTGATAAACTTAATTAGTCCCTCTCTTTTCCATCGATCCACAGTCCCACGGCCATACATTTTGCTCGCTTGGTTTAAAGTCAAATATGGCTTTAACTGTCCCAACTCAATCAAAACACGTTTTACTGTTATTTCGGAAAGATCCTCTAACAGCTTTCTCTTTTCATGATCTATAAATTCCACAGGTATAAGGTTTAAGCAGATTGTTTTTCCAGTTTTTCCAAAGTCCTAAGTTCGGTAAGGTTGCCGTAGCACTTCTCTATGTTTTCCCACTCCTTACCAATTCGAGAAAGCATTTTAGTGATAAATGAATTTGCAAAGGTAACATCTGCAACCTCTCTTAATCTCAAATCTTCAACATCGTTAACATTGGTTTGCGGAAATATTGGATTGTAATAGGCCATCATTGTTTCCTGAAGGTGTTCTGTTATCTCAGGCCCGCTCATTTGGGTGAATAACTCTTCAGTTAGTGCAACAATGATCCTTTCACTCTCTTTGATTTGTTTTTTAAGCTGTTCTCTTCTCTCTTCAATTTGCTTTTGAGTTTGTTCTTTTGAATTCATGAGTTCGCAATTTAAAAATGATTAATAAAAAAACGGTTACATTATTCCTTTGCCTGCTTGCGAACTCTTAAATAATAAGGGTTATTCATGCCATTACAACACGAAAACAGTGGAATTAATGCAACCGTCCTATATCTATACGGTTAAAGAAAATCTGTTGACATATAGGCACAAAAAAACCTCCCATTGGAGGCGGCCTATTGGTCACCCTTATTATTTATTTAGTTCGCACTTCAAAGATAGAAATTAAATTTTCACAATTCCAAATCTAAGCCTGTTAAATCTGAAATTATTTTTGCAGTGCTTATTACCTCATCCCTAAAACGCCTTACCACCGTTTGGTTTAACGCCTGTTTGAAGTAATATGACAAAAGCCTTTCTTTGATTCCGGTAAACTCTGAAATTATAGGCCGGAAACCTACCCTTGCTTTCTTTTTAAATCCGTTTAAATAGTCCGGGTCAAAGAATAGGGCAAAAACAGCCACAAGCAAGGTTATTTCATTTTCTTTGTTACTTTCCGGCATACTACCCCGCAAATCTATAAAGGCATCAAATACGGCCCTCATTTGCGTTTTTGTCATTTCTGGAATAATGGGCTTGCAATCTTCCACAAGTTCCGGGTAAAGGGCTCTAATTTTGGCAATGGTTACCTTTAAATGACTTTCGTAAACATCCATAAGGCTAAAGGGCATTAGTTACACCACCAAGTTTAAAGCTGGTTCCAAAGTCTTTCCCTTTGGCAAATTTCCGAACACGCGATTCCAGGTCAACCATTGCCACGGTGCTTTGTGAGGTTATTACGTTGTACCCTTTGCTTTCCAAATAGGATGCGTATTCCATAGCGGCAAACCCGACTAAGATCCATTTCATGGGAACACTATTTGTCAAAACTTCATTTACAATCTTACCGGTGTCAGTATCCAGGACCGGCAAAGAAGTTGCAACAACGGCCCCATCATAAACAATGGCATAGCCTATTGAGCTTCTTAAATTTGCTGTCTGGTCGGTATAGTCTCCCTTTGGAAAGGCCCCGGATATGTTTACCCCGTCCTTTGCATCCCGGGCAAACTCTTCTCCCACTCGTTCCATAATTGAAACAATACCGTGGTGGATATGGTTAAAGTAGTTTTGTAAATCTCTGTTGATTTCTCTTGCTGTAAAACGTGGATTAAATCCCATTGCTTAGAGGTTTAAAGGGCCAAAGTGATAATCTGCACTTTGGCCCCGTGGTGGTTAATTTGAAAACGACAAAAGAATGGTATCAGGGATTTGCTCCCTTGAAACCGGAGGAATGCGATTTGCATAAACCGTGCATCGAATAGCAATCGACAAAGTTTCATCCTCTTCTGCAAAAAGGGATTGATAAAGCAATCCGGTGTGCTTTCCTTCGGTGCTTTCTGAAGACAAAACATCGCCCAGCCCAGCCGTGATTACTGTAGCAAAGTTTAAAACATCATATTCCTCATTTTCCGTGTCAACACTGGTTATCTCTACCCCTTCGATAGTTGAACCAGCCTTAACAGTATGTCTTTTTGCGACCTTTACAGTTTGTGCGCTACTGACGGCCTCAAACACTTTGGCGGTTCTTACAAGTCTCGCCTTTCGGGTTTGCTCATCGTAAATAAACAATGAACCTGCGGGAATTTCTTCACCCGGAATTAGTCCGGTCATCTCCAAAGAGAAACCGCCTTGTGCGTTTTCAAAATCTACTTGTGAAACGGGAATGCCTTCCCTTGATTTTACTCTTTTAAATCCAAGTGCCATGATAATTTGATTTTAATGATAAAAAATAATTGATTGTTGGGTTAGGGTTAAGGGTGGTTAATGAATAGCTTTCAACCATTCAGGATCCATATGAATTTGCTCTCCTGCCCCATAGTTGAATAAATAACCCTTGTGAGCACTACCGGGCATAACTGATGCCGGGATTCCGTTGGGTGCGTATTCTTTTGCCATCCGCTGAAGCTCCTGGAGTTGTTTCTCTGTCTCTTCTGCCAGTTCAAAAAACTTTTTCCGTGATTCAGAGTTAACAAAAACAGAACACTCGTCTTCAAGTGCTTTTTCGTCAAAGGTTACTTTCCCATCCTTGAACTGGAAATATTCCCAGTTCAAACGGCGAAGAAACCCGGCTGATATTCCTTCCATAAAAACACGCTGAATGCCCCGGTGTTGTTCTGCCACCTTTTCCTCCCATCTGTCAAATGGTGCATCCACCGCCTCCCAAAGTTTTGCAGCTAAAACTTTATTTTTAGTTGCCTCCTGAATATCAGATTCCATCTTTTCCAGATATTCATTTTTTACCTGGCTTAGATTGTTGTTAATGATTGCCCGGAAAACTTTGTCGGTTGCTTTACCAATTCCCAGCTCTTCGTATTGGTCAACCGCTGTTTGAAGTATTCCCAAAGATCTCTCATAGTCTCCTTTTAGTTGTCCAAATTTGAAGTCATCAAAATGCACTCTCTTTGGTGCTTCTTTGGTTTTCGTGGCCTCTGTGGCCTTTGTTTTTGCTTTTGTTTCTGCCATGATTTTAAATTTAAAATTGATTAATAAGAAGAATTATTTCCACCGGTGGCCCACGCTTCAATGGATGCAAGTGTGTATTTCTCGTAGGCTTCGGCTTGTGCATCAGTCAGGGGGATTTCTGCAGTTGTTACCACCTCCGGATCATGAAGCTGTTTGAAAAGTTCAGATTCGGTATCTCTGAGCATTTCAATTCTTGCTCTGGTCGCTAACTCTCCGTTACCTCTTACAAGGTCTTGGATTTGTCTTTTAGAAATTGTTTTCATCTTTGTAATTGTTTATTGATTAGAAAATACCCGGTAGGATTATTGTCCTACCGGCCGTTAATTGCGTTGGTTACTTCTTCAGCATCTCTTATGGCCTCTGAAGTGATAGGGATAACATTCTTTCTGCTTTGCATCATTGCAAGGAACGTATCCCCGGTTTTTGTTGAAAATACAGGTGGCTCGTTAGCTTCCTTCGGGTTTATCTCCCCAGCCTGAATTCGTTTAAGGAATTCGATTTTCTCTGACTTGGTCAATTGGTCAACTCTTTTCATTTGCTTACTCCTTTTTTTGATCTGAATTATTTGTACTATCTGGATATAATCCGGCTATAATTCTGTTAAGGTCTTCCTCTGGCATCTTTTCAAATTCATGCCCTAAAACCTGTTTATCTCTCCAAACATTCGGCTTTCTATTTTTCAGCCAAAAGATTTGCGCGGTGGTGTCCGGCACAACCTGTTTAACCGTCTCCTTTTCTTCAACCAGCTTGCCGTTTTTTTTCTTCTTTTCGGTTTCGGTGTACTCATACCCCAAAGCCCTTTTTAAAAGAGAATTTTCCACCTGTATGTCAACCGGGGCTTTCCCACGCTTCAGAGCCTCTTTAAATTCCGGGTATTGCTCCACATACTTGTAAAAGGTTCCATTGCTTACTCCCAGCCTTTTCCTTATTTGCTGGTCTGTTAGGCCCTCCCTTGCGTACCCTTCAGCGAGTAAAGGCCATGTTTGCGGATCGTACTTTGTTTTTGCCATTGTTCTCTTGTTTTTCGTTGTCAGGGTGCGTCTAAGGGTGCAACTCCTTTTGTTTGGTTTAATACTCTCAGTTTTTAAAGGGGCTTTGGCTTGTAGTTTATCGTCCCGTATGGATGATTTAAACCTTTTCCGGCCTTAAAACTCGTTTTCTCATTATCGCTCTTCGCCTCATTTGCTCAATTTCCTTTTTCCGGTGCCGCTCCTGGTTGCGTTCAATGTATGCTTTACGCTCTTCGGAATGAATCCAGTTGTCTTTGAGCAACTGATAAAGGTCATCTCTAAGATGAACTGGAATAGCTTCAATAAAATCTGCTAACATGACTTTTAATTTTAAAGGGTTTGTGATTGGGAACAGGCGGCCAAGCCTGCTCCCTTTTGATTAGAACATTTGCCGATACCTATTTTTCAAGCCGGGGCCGTCTCTAATGTGGTTCATTGCTTACCTGTTTAAAGTCCTTTAGCTTTTAAGGGGTCGGAATTTTTGTCGGAATTTTTGTTTGACTTCAAAACGTTAAGTTTGTTATCAATGCTTTCCAGGTGCTTGTTGTACCGCGTATTCGCCGCAATCTCTGACTGGTACCGGATTGATTCATTCATTATCCGTAAACTTTCCGCCTGATTAATTCGGATAGCGTTCATTTGTCCGCCGATCAATGAGGCGGTTCCCTCTGAAACTCCCTTTACTGCACCTGTTAAAGGGTCTTCCGATGCGCTGCCGTCAAAGATTGAAAAACCCTCTTCCTTAGCTGCTTTTTGCGCTTCTTCGAGTAGCTTTTTTACATCACCAACCCTCACCGCAGCATCTTTGGTAAAGTCACCTATTAAGCCTAAAGCACTTTGATAGCCTCCACCAGCATAAGCCTGTTCAAAGTCTTCCCCAAATTGATTGAGCAAAGGCCCCATCACCTGGTTTACAACTTCCCCGGCAATCATATTCTCAAGAATCTCTTCCACGCTGTCTCCAAAGGCGGCGGCCGCGTCTGTTCCTTCCTCAAATGCTGTTACAAGTGCATTTTTCAAATCGTCTCCCATCATGCCAACCAACTCTTGGCTCACTTGCTTCATTTGCTGTTCAGCTTCTTCCATTTTGGTTTGCCAGTCAATGGTATTCTGAAGCAAATTTTCTGTTTCCTCATTAAGTAAACCTTGCTCAATAAGTGTATTGGCATAATCAATATCTAACTTTCCGGTTTCATCAGTTAACTTCTCGTGCTGGCTTAAAAGGTTAGCCATCACCTTTTCCTCTTTTTTACCGAAAAGACCGCCTAATATTGCGCCGGCTGGCCCCAAAGCCGCGCCCCCTGCAACCTTACTCCAATCTGTCACATCTTTTGTTCCTACCTGAACAGTTCCTTTTTCGCTAAGGTCGTTCATAGCCTCCTGGTAACCTTGTGTCGCATCTTTGTAAGCTTCGGCCGCATCCGACATTCGCCCGACATAATCTGTCAAAAAAATACTTTCGTTGAGTTCGGTTTGAAGTCTTAATTGTTCGTTGAGGCTTAAATTGTACTGATTCTGAAGTGCATTAACGGAATGATAAAAGGCCTCTTCAGCTGCTTTACGCTCTTTGGATGCGTTTATTAAGCTTAATGTAAAATCAGTTAATCTTTGCGCACCCGCAGATGCGGCCCCTAAATAGTCACCCGATGCGGCCATTTTTGCCATATTCCCGGCACTCCCTACCGTGTCCGCAATGGTCATCATAACGTTGCCAAGTTCCGCATTAATACCTCCAACGGCTTTGGCAATATCCTGCATTATGTATGCTATTTGTATGGCATTTTGTCCGAACTCATCCATCCTCTGGAGGTCTAAAGCTGACTGCAAAGCTTGCCCGGCTTCCTCCCATTTGCGTTTGTAAGCATCCAGATTGGCTAAATCTTTGGAGTCTGGGACGGCTGGTGTGCCAACTTTTGCCCAAGAGCTTTTTAGTTCGTCTGGAACAGCCTGCCTGGCATCAAGAGTTAATCCCTCAGCTGCGGCCATTTGGTAAATCGCCATTTTGGCCTGAACGTTATCAGCGTATGCCTCCAACTGTTTTAAAAGAAAATCTTCCAGGCTCTGTCCTTGGTCCAGTAATTGGGAGTTGTGTTCTTTTATGGCTGCAACATCTTCCTTCCTGGCTGTGCGCAAGGCCCCAAAATACTCTTCGTAAGCTTTCTTTTGCTCTGATAGTGATTTTTCAAAAGCTTTGACATCAAAAGGCCCGGTTTTTTCTCCTCCTCCATCTTCACTACCACCAGATATAATATCCTCAATCTGTTTGTTTATTGCCTCAATATCCTTTTTCGCCTTTTCATACCCTTCTTTAGTTTCTGGCAATTGCATTGTGATACTTCCAAAGGATTCGTATTTTGCCAATTCCTTTTGAAGTCCTCTTCTTTGCTTCATAAGGGCCGCAACCTCTTTCCCATAATCAACAAGGTCTTTTTGATATTCCAGGTCTTCAAAAAGACGGTCGCGCCTTTCCTCAAGTCTCTTTTGTTGATTATACCTTTCGTTTGAATTAATTTCCCCCTCCCTGTATTGCTGTTCAATATTTTGGGATTCCGTAAGGATGCCAGACAATTCATTTTCAAGAACCTTTAATTTTATGGTTTTCTCAAGGCTTTTCCCATATTCATCAATGGTGCTTTGGAGCGTGGTGATTGAAGCGTTTTCCGCATCTATATTAGAAAGAAGGTCGGGGTATTTTCTATTCAACTCCTCAACAAGTTCAACCCTCCTTTCACTTCCTGGCTTAGCTTCTGCCAATTTCCTTTTGTACATATCGAGCATTCTGTTTTCATGCTCCATTTTGGAATTAACTTCCCCCGTAACATCTGCCAATCTCTCAACCTCACTAGCTGCATCTTTGGTTTCGGTATTAAAAACAGCCAAATAAGTAACCAAACCAGCAACGGCGGCGGCCAATAAACCCCAGGGATTGGCTTTTGTTACCAAATTGAAGGCGGCCTGTGCATCCTTCGCGGTTCTGATCTGTTTTACCAGACTGCCCCAAACCTTTATGGATTCCAATATATTGCCTGACTGTCTGGCAATGGCTCCCAGTGCCAAAGCGGCCCGATAGGCTCCATAAGTGGCAATAAGAACTTTCAGGGTGTCAATGATAGTTTCATAATTCTCCACCAAGGTTTTCAAACCGCCAATTCCGGCGTAAATCATGCCTTCATTGCTTTCCCCAACTTCGTTAAGCATACGGTCCCACGCGTCCCCTAAATTGGAAACCTGACCAGTGAGTGAACCAGATTGCTTTTCCATTAGGTTGAAAAATTGGCCGCCCTCATTGGTCATGTTCTTAATTGCAGCTTGCAACTCTTCAAATCCAATTTGGCCCTGTTCGGCCATTTTGTAGATCTCTTTGTCAGTAGCTCCGACTACTTTTGCAAGCTCTGAAATTATAGGAATACCCCTTTCGGCAAACTGGTTTAACTCTTCGGCCTGCATCTTGCCCTTAGCTGAAACTTTACCGTAAGCTTGTATAAGGTCAGTAACCGGAACGGATGCACCGGCGGCAAGGTCACCCAAACGGCGTAAACTTTCGGTTACTTGGTCGGCTGGTTCTTTAAATGCCAGCAACCTCTTTGCACCTTGCCCCAGCTCTGTTAATGAAAAGGGGGTTTTGGCTGCCATTTCTACAACCTCACTCATTAACCGGTCCGCTTTTTCTTTGCTCCCCAGCATCGTTTGCAACGCAATATCCAGCTGTTGAAACTCCCCCCGGACTTGGATAACCTGATCTAAAAATCCTTTTGCGGCTGTGATTGAAAAGTACCCGGCCATTGCCGCACCGATTCTTTTAAAGGTACTATCAACCTGGTTCCCCTGATTTTTCACGTCCTTTGTGAATTTAGAGATTCGCTGGTTCATCTCTCTTATGTCTCTTTTTACCTGCTCGCCGTCAATTTCAGCGTGCCATACCAAATTTCCCATGTTTTTTTAGTTTAGTTAGTTATTACTTGGTAACGGCAGATCCACCCATGAAGGCACATCTGAAAGGGTTTGTAACATCTCTTGAAAAAAGATTATATCGTGTTCAATCTGCTTTATGCGGATTCTGTTTTTATCTCTATTGAGTAAAAGCATTGAAACCTCATGTGCCTTTTCCTGAATGACCTTTTCAATATTTATTATTCTCAGATTCCTTCTCACTTCATTCAGGTAGTTAAAATTCCCAGTAATCAGCTGGCCGGGTTTTATTGTTGGATTTTTCATTTTTTTCGGTTTTCGGGTGCAAATAGGGTGCAACTTTCAAAATTATATTATTAACTTACTCTGTCTTTCAATTACTTAACCTGTTTTTATTTCATCCTTAGCAGACTTGAACCCTGTTTTTTGCCCCGGAATTGGCTATAATTCCGGGGCGGGTTTTCTATCCTTCAACCTCTTTGATAATGGCCTTTAAGCCTTTTACCATTTGCTTAGCTTCTTTAATGGATATGGAGGTTACAATCTCTTTTGTCTCGTCCAAGTCGGAGACCACGAATGTGATATCAGGTTTTTGAGGGATCCCATCCAGGTAAGGGGTTGTTTTCTGAAAGGTCATTTCCACGTCCATTGTGTTTTCTGGTTGGTAAACCGTGTGTTTTGATTTGTGCTTTTTCATTGCTTTTGATTTATTTGGTTAAAAATTGATTGAATTCTGTTTTTTAGGCCTCCACATTCTCCACGTTGTTTAATATGGTGCGGCCCCATCAGGTGTATGGATTATGTCATAAAATTTCGTTATTGTCTCATTGTGTTTAGTCACCGCGCCCCCGATTTTACCATCCCGATTTTTTGCGAAATAGAAATATGCTTTGCCCTTTTCGTCTATTGCTTTGGAATCGTAATAAATGGGTCGATGTGGAAAGACCACGATATCTGCATCCTGCTCAATAGCCCCGGATTCGCGAAGGTCTGAGAGTATGGGTTTTTTATCAGGTCTGTTTTCAGGCCCCCTGTTCAACTGTGAGAGCAAAAACACCGGCAAATCAAACTCCTTTGCAATGCCTTTCATGGTTTTGGATATTTCAGCCACTTGTTGTTCTCTGGGAAGGCTCCTGTCTCCTTTCATTAACCCCAAATAATCCACAACGATTGCTTTAATGCCGTGCTGCTTTTTGTAGATTTTCGCTTTGGCTTTAACGTGTCCGAGAGATACGGCCGGTGTGTCATCAATGTAAAGTCCCAAATCCTGAACGTGTGAAACAGCTTCATCCAAAACGCCCCATTGATTGGCGGTCAATCGGTCAAGGTCATAACCCGAAAGGCCCGATTCCCTTTGTAAAACCCTTGTGGTAAGTTTGCGGGCTGTCATTTCCAACGAAAAGAAAAGAACCGGGCCGGCCGTGCTGGCAATGTGTATCGCTTCATGAAGTGCAAACGCTGTTTTTCCCATAGATGGCCGGGCAGCAATTATTATCAAAAGACCGTTTTCCCAAACTGGCACAAATTGCCGGATAGCTGCTAAAGAGGGTTTAACTCCATATTGTGGCGTATTTTCGCTTTGTTGGCGGTCTCTTATACTTTCGATTGTATCGGCCACATTCTTTTTAAAATCTTTAATCTGCGATCTGTTTTCCACCTCATCCGTCACACGGTCAACCAATCGGGTAGCTCTATCAATGAAATAATCCAAATCATTACTGGGGTCCGTTCCCAATTTATCCAAGCGTCTTATTTCAGTTACTAATGTGCGGCGTATGGAATATTCTTTGATGATTCGGGCGTGATACTCAATATGTGCGGCGGCTGCTACGTCTGCCATTAAGCCGGTAACCTCAAAAGCTGACATCTGGCTTTGCTGCTTTTTGAGTTGAAAGATGACCGATGCAATATCTATCGGGGTGTTTTCTTTAAAAAGGTTTTGAATAGCCTCGTAAACCTCTGAATGCTCCTTTTGGTAAAAATCTGATGCACTCAGTATGTCAGTGACTTTCAGGTAAGCGTCTGGCTCAATTATGAGCTGACCTAATACTTTTCTTTCGGTTTCTATGTCGTGTAGGTTTTCCATTGTCTATGTCTATGCGGGTGAATATTCCAAATAGTTAATGTCTGCTTTCTCCTGTTCGGTGGATGAGGTAATAATCTCATCGTTCCATGATTCACCGTTAAGGTAAGTAAGCGGGTTTTTTCTGTATTGCTTATCAGGTGTTGATGTGATATAAGCCGGTAACGTCTGAAAGATTTTTTCTTTATCTGACTGGCTTAGTCTCTTCCACTTTGCAAAACATTTTTTTCGATCCTTCTTTTTGTCGTATTGCGTCCAAAACTTCTCAAAATCGCGTGTTAATACTTCTTTACCTTCTTTACCTTCTTTAGTAGTGGTCGTTTGTTGGTCGTTTGTTGGCTCTTTTGCTGGTCGTTTTGCTGGTCGCTTGGCTTCTCCTTCGCTCTGGTAATCTTCCCATTTACAAATAGTTACAACGCTAAATTTGTTGGTCGTTTTGATGGCTATTTCGTTGGTCGATTTTAAGCGATTTAATGAAGTGCGAATTTGTCGTTCTGATAACTTCAATTCTTTGGCTAATCTCTTCCTCCCGGTTATTAACTGTCCGGGCTGCAACGCGATACCCTGCCAACTATTTGCTTCAAAACTCGCATTTAGCAAAAGGTGTATAAACACTCTAAAGGTGTTGGCGTCATCGTACCACTCCCATTCTGTGAGTTTTCTGAAAAGTTTTATGTAACCTCCGTTTTTCAATTCAAAGCGTTTAGTAGATTACAAGTTTTTCAAGTTCTTTCGTTAGCCGGAAAGGGCTTCTCTGCCATTGCTTAAGAAGTTCTTCAGCTCTTTTCCGGTCGGGGGTAATGGTGCCGGGTAGTATATGATATCCAAGTGCTACCCCCCTGGTAGCGGTATCAATCTCCATTACATGATTGATTAGTCCGGCGTCAACGGTTGCAGCCACACAATAGTATATCATTGTGCACCTCCTTTCTTCCTGATCGGTGCTGAATGGATGAAATAAACTTTCATGCGGGTATTATCGCCCAAATGCAGCCAGTAGTCAGAGACTGGAACACCCCCGGCTCTTAAATAGCGAATATGCGACCTCGGATCAGATACACCAGTTTCCCTTACCAGTTCGGCAGTAGTGTATTGTCCGGTAAGTAGTACGGAATGGATTGATTGAGTGGCTGGCCCGAAGTCGGAAAGATTGATTATCTTTGTCCCATTGATTCCCCCTTTCGATTCTGCCCCTTTTACCGTCCCCACGGTTTCGGGGCTTTTTTTATGCTTCATGGCTGGCCTCCCTTCCTTCGGCTATTTTTTGAATATCTGAAAGCTTGTACCTGACTTGGCGGCCAATTTTGAAGGCTGGCAAAATGTCTTTTCGGTTCCACGTCCAAAGAGTCACCTTAGAAACCTGAAGCATCTTTGCGGCTTGGTCAGGTGTCAAATACTGCTCTTCAGATGAAATTTTTTCGGATTTGTTTTCATGAAGTTCTCGGGCGGCTGTCTGAATAGCATTTACAATTTCTATCCCCGATATTTCAAATTTGAGCTTTCCAGCGAGTTCTGGATTTGAAAGAATTGTGTGTAAATTAAATGGTTGTGTGTTCATGACGTTGTATGTTTAATTGTGATTAACTTGATTCGTTACCACAAACATACAACGACTTTAAGTTAGTTAAAGAATTGATTGACAGTTACTTATCTAAAAGTATTTAGACTTTTTTAGATTTTAGGCATAAAAAAAGGCCAAATTAATGGCCTTCAAATAGTTGTATTTTAGATAAGTTTTCTGCTATTCTTTTTTAATGTTTTTCAAATACCCCTCCGGGTAACCTTCATTTTCCATTAGGTCGATAATATCTCCCCTGCGATTATCTGGTTTGGTGTTCTCGTATAAAGGCTTTCCATTATCTAAGATGAAATATCGATTCCAAACCTTATACCTACCACGTCCATCACTTACCATGCCTAAATGCTCACAGAATTTATTTGCATCGGACGGTTTACCAATCCAGATAACTTTGTTTTTCTCCGTTGGATATGGCCCATTTTTCATAGCATTGTTAAAAACATCCTTGTCGATGTTATCAATGTATTTTCTATGCCAAAGTTTTTCCATTAACTGGGAATGATCCTTTACCTGTTCTTTGAGTTGTTTAAGTTCGTAGATTAACCAATACCACTCAAAGAATTCCAATAAGTCATCAACAGCAACCGTTCTTTCTCTTTCTCCAAAGGAGCTCCATTTTTGATAGTAATTAATAGCAAGCGGGGTTAATTCCTCTTCGTTCATGGGTTGTCCTGACTCATTCCAATCAATATAACCAAACCTTGTTTTTGTTATCTCTTTTATCATTAAATAAATCTGATTCTTTAAATATCCCTGTTCTCCGTCAGGTGCGATCTTTGATAATGCTTTATGATTTAGAACCTCCGAACCTATTAACCGATTATTTTTCGTTATGAGCATCATTTCACTAATTACCTCCGCAGGTGATTGTTCTGGCAAAGGCCTTTCATTTTCAAGCCGATCATATATTTCAATCAGCGACCTGCCTTCTTTGATTACAGTTTCCATATCAGTAAAAACGGATTTTACTATATGCCCTGCAATTATATCCAATACTTTCTTATCAGTACCGGGAAACTCTTTTTGCAGTATTGTGTGTATGTTTTCCTTATTCATTACCCTACAACCTTTAAATGATTACCGTTTTTAGTCCAATGCTGTAATAACAAATTGGCGTGTTCTTCTTCGCTAACTTTTAGGTATTTACGAAAGGCAGACTCGGACTTATGCCCGCTGATTTTCATTATTGATTGCGAGGGGAATCCGGCTTTAAACAAGTTGGTACAAAAAGATCTGCGGGCAGAATGGGAACTGACCAATTCCCACTTTTGCCGTTTTACGGTTCTTTTGATACCTCCACGGGTTTCGGAAATGTGAAGATCTTCATTTAACTCTGCCAGCTTTGCAATCTCTTTGAGAAAGTCGTTTGTCTTCTGATTCGAAATAGCGGCCGGCAAACGGCCTTCGTACTTCTCTAAAATGGAAGTAACAACCGGATGCAATGGAATTACAACCCTATCCCCTGTTTTGGATTGTGTAACACGTATAAAACCGTCTTGAATGTTTTCAGGCTTCACTCGTGAAAGGTCGCCAAACCTTAAACCAGTCCAGCAACCAACCAAAAACAGATCCCTCACCCGTTCAAGGTATGGCCTGTTTGAAAGGTCAATTTGTTGAATGCGGTTTAATTCGGCTTCATTAAGATAGATGCTGTCTGTTTCTACCTGAATTTTAACAAAGCGGTGTGATTTGTACCGTAGGTTTGTGTTTATACCGTCCTCCGTTGCTTTATTGAGAAATACTTTCAGGTTTTTTATAAATTTTCCTACGCTGTTGGCCTTGTAGTATTTTGGTTCCTCTGTGGATCCTATGTTTTTTGTTTGGAGAAAGCTTATCCAATCATTGTAAAAATCCAGGTCAATATCATTAAAATCAATTTCCCGACCAGCTGCAAACTCCTTGAGTAGTTCAAAGGTTCGGATATAGTCCCGGCGAATGCGATAATGTACAGGACTGCCCGTTTTTGGGTTTATGCTTTGCTCTGACTGCTCTATAAAATGAGAAATAAACTCAAACAGAGTGACTGGCTTTTTCTCAAAGCTTTCAGGATTTCTGAATTTCTCAATACATTCAGAAAGCCATTCTTTGGAAAGTTCCCCTTTGTCCTGGTAAGATTTTAAAATATGTCTTTCCAACGTCTCCAGCTGGTCTTTATACCAGTCCCTTTCTGCAAAGTCTCCTGAATTAGAAATTTTGGCGCGGGTAGTCCGTGCTTTCTGATTCCAAAATTTAGCCGGGATGCTTAGATGAGTTTTTGAATAGACGTCCTTTTGTCCGTCCCGAAGTCGTACCCGAATAGTAACGGGCTTTGATTTTGTTTTCGCATTTGTGCGAATAAACCATTTGAGTGAAGCCATGATTTCAAGTTTTGAATTTACTAATCCAAAGATAAACTAAAGGGTGCAACTTTGCAAATTTGCACCCTAAAAAAGTTTTTCAACTGAAAGTTAATTTAGTTCTACTTAATTTCATAAACAACAAAAAACGGCTCTATGTTTAGGTTATAAGGTTGTTTACTCTAATATTGTTGCTTTATATGAAAATTGAAAATTAATATAAATAAGTCCCGCCCGGATCACAACAAAAAACCGCAATTCTTCAATAGAAGAGTTGCGGTTTTTTTGTGAGCTTCTGCCTCAAACCCCTTTTATTGGCCCTATAAAACAAAATTCCCCGAAAGCACAGCACACGCTTCCGGGGAATTACTGAGAAAAACTGAATATCCAGGCCTGATTATAACCTGAACAAATAGCTTTTAGGTCTTTAAATCGTCAAAAAACCTACTGCTTCAAAAATAGTTAATCAATCATTGGTCCTGATTTGATTTAAGATATTATTCTTTCAATATCAGACACACCTCTCACTGCCCCTTTCTTTAAAGAATCTTTTTAGACAACTCACCGATTATATCTGATTTTAAAACTAAAATATCTCTAAATTAAAAACCTCTACCATGTTTCATGGCTTTACAAAACATAAAACCTAAGAAAGAAAAAACAAATCATCCCTAAATTAATCAAAGAACCTGTCTGAAAACCCGGCAGAACAGAGCCCGAAACGATATCTTCTCATCAATTCCTAATAAGAGTCAGATACCACCACCTTTCCATATCCTTTTTCAGTATTGCCAATCACATAAACGCCTGTAACAAGACCTGAAACAGCATTCTTTCTTTTTACCTTTGAGCGAAGCAACCTCCCGGTTAAAGAATAGACGTCCACCTTTTCGTCAGGCAACAGTTCATCAAAATCAATTTCCTGAACCGAAGTGTCATATTCATCCGAATTAGACAGAAAAACATCTTCAATAAGAATTGGACTTCCCCCCAACGACCAGAACCCAACGATATAAATATGCGAAGGATCGAGCGCAACCAACTGTCCATCGACCTCTTTCTTCATGCGGTTCAAATCAATAACCAATTCTGTTTCATCCTGCACGTCATAGCTAAAAGGTGAAGACCAGTAACTGCTCTCATCAAAGATGCGAAATGAGGCATTTCCGCCGGGAATTTTCTTAAGTTTAACCACCAGAAATTTATATCCTGACAAATCCAGTCCGTTGTCGTACTGCCAACCACCAAAGCCATATTGTCCGGTAATCAGTTCACCTGTCGATTCATCAAAGGTTCCCGTTTCCCAGATGGAAGGATTAAATCCTTCGTTGGTTAAAGGAAAAATGCTTACGACGACAGTAAAACTGACACTTTGCTGATTTCCAAGCTTGTCCTCATAGGTAGCGGTAATATTAGCCTTCCCGTTTTCTCCGGCTACAACTCGTCCGTTCACCACGTATGCTACCTCGGGATTGCTGTTAACCACAGATACTTCTGAAGAAACAATTTCCGTATGCCCATCCTGAAAAAGAGCAGTAATTCTTAATGTCCTGTTGCTTCCCAAAACCAGTTCCAACTCCTGGTCGTCCATATACAGTTGGTCCAGCGTTAACTGTTCCTCTGTAAAACCTGTAAAACTATCGTCGTAGAACAAATCTTCGGAAAAGGTTGCCTCCGTAGTAAACCAGTACACATCCACAAAACCACCTGTTGTTTCAGTAGCATAGTTAAATATGGCGAATTTATTACCGGTAAAAACCGACAGGTCGAATGCCATATTCAGATCATCTCCCATCGGCTGATATGTCTGATTATCGGTACTGTAATAAAACTTTGCGATACCGGTACCGTAGTTGGCTACTGCTCTTAAGTAAACCACTTCTTCAGCCAAAGCATCAGTCGCTACCTGAGCTACGCCATCCAGCTCTGTCATTATTCGCTTCTCTCCGTTAGCAACCGTTACGCCGATAAAAGCATAAGGATCCTGAAAAACAGCCAAACCGGCCACATCACCTTCCTGCATATTACTGGCATCCAGCTTGATGGTTCCATAAGAATCAGTCGCTTCGGAGTGATAGCCAAAAATCCTCTGAGTCAAGGTATTTCTTGCATTCAGCAAACCATCGGTCACCCCTGCAGTTTCAAGACGCAGAAATCCGGGCCGGTCAAACAGCGACCATTTGCTGTCATCCGGATTGTGGTTCCACCCCCACTGCTTACCCAACTGATAATTTCTGAAGTTATCATTGGTAGGCAACACTGTTACAGGATACGATTGCCCAACATCGGGCTTGCGATAAGTCGTAACACCCTGCCCATTTTCACCAATTTCAGGCCAGTTATTCACCCAGGTTACAGGTTGCAAATTGGGAAAACGCCCAAAAGGCCCCTTGTCATAAAACAAAACCGTCCACCATTCTCCTGTCTGCGTTTCCACCAATGCCCCCTGATGGATATTGTCATCATCCAATAAAAGTTTCTCTTCATAATCCCCAAACAGATTCGTGGACCGGAAAGCGACCTGTGAAGCAGGCCATCCTCCATAAGTAGCATAGATGTAATAAAACCCGTTTATCTGGTACATGTGACATCCCTCCAGTCCAGACTCCGGTCGTTCAATCACAGTGCGGTCTTCACCTATGGCTTCAAAATTATCATCCAGCTCAGTAATCTTAATGGTATTGATTCCATGTACCACATAAGTTTTCCCATCCTCGTCAAAGAAAAGCCCCGGGTCATAATAACTACGGGAAAGTTTTTGAAGGTCCCATTGTCCTGCCGGGTCAGAACTGGTCAATAAATACGCACCCTCATCGAGGGTATTGAACATGATGTAGAAAGTGCCATCATTATATCGCAAACTGGACGCCCATTGCCCACGTGCATACCTGTCTTCTCCATTCAAAAGATTATATGCATCACCTGCCTCAATCATTTCCAACGGATTGCTGCAATATTCCCAGTTAACCAGGTCATAACTTTTCAAAAGTGTTGCTCCGGGGAAGATGTGCATCGTAGTGCTTACCATGTAGTAAACATCATCCACACGAATCACATCCGGATCGGGGAAATCGGCGTGAATCAATGGATTTGTATAAGTTCCGTCACCGTTGTCACTGTGCGACTGATACTGAAATTCCGGTCGGGGATGATTCGTTTCTGCATATTCCTGATACCAGTGATATACAGGCCAGGGACAGGCTTCCGGGTCATTCAAAAAAGTATAGGTTTCGCCATCAGCAGGCTCTTCTGCGCTAAAATCTGCCAGGAAGTGAGGACTGGTAAATAACAACCAGCTTACATTCCCTGTTTCGTCCATAATTCTCTTAAAGTTGGCTCCAAATCCTTCGCCACCGGCTGTTCCTGTAATCCCTGTTCCCCACGAAACATCTTCATACTTCTCCGGTGCCCAATCCATTTCAGTAATCATGATTGGCGCAAAATCAGCAACCGGCTTCACATTGGCATCCCACTCCTGCTTGAATACTTCATATCCATCGGCACTCCCAAACCAACCGGGATAAATATGCACAGCATAACCAATATTCTCTCCCTCAATGGGATTAACGGCATACCCTTTGTACTGGGCCTGATAGGCTGAACCCGGAATCCAAAGCACATTATGAAATCCGTTTTCCCGAATTTTGTCCACTACAGGCTGAAAAATCTGTTTCAATACATCAAAATGGGCCTGTGTATTGTTCCCGACGCTTCCATCAGCCAGACGAATCCTTACCGGTTCATTAGCCAGTTCAAACATCACCTCCTCCATTTCCAGAATTTTTGGATGAGAAGAAACGATATCCCAAACGGTCATCAGATATTCGGCATAATTGTAGTCATCTTCAACACCTATCACTTCGGGGCTCACACCGGGAGGTCTTATCACCACATACAAGCCTTTGGAGATGGCATATTCAGCCATCGGGACAAAAACCTCATCAAGATATTTTCTGAAGCGGGTTTCACTGAAACAATTCGGTAATTCGTGACCATCAGGAGTACAACCAGGCTCATTTGACCAATAGGGATCCATGTGCAGTCGGAGAAAGTTCATCTTCCATCCTGCATCCAAAATGTCATCAATCAGTCCCTGATTATAGGTCAGGCATCCTTCCACATCATAATTATTCCAATATTGCCCCCGCTCATTGAACCAGGGGCTGTAGGTCTGGGCAAAACCGTGAAGGTTAACAGTATTTCCATGGTTATCTTTAAGAAAGCGACCTTCCACGTGCAGACGGGGAGTAGGCATCTCCGGCCAGGCACGGAGAGTGTCAATTGAAAAGAGTAAAAAGAAACCGAACAAAAATATTAAGCGAGCCTTCATAAAGGGTAAATTTTGATTAAACATCATTCCATGATGACCGAATAGCATTGGTTTTGGAAGAACTATTCCCATCTATAAAAGAACGAAAATAGAGTTCATTACCAAAACCTGTCTGCATTTCATAAAAATAAGCCAAACCATACCCTCCTATTGAAGGATATTGAGGACTACAGATAAATCCCACATTCCAACTAATAACACTATTCGAATTAACATGAAGAACCTCTTTGACGTATCAGGAGGGAATGTGTCTCATTAATTCCAAATGTAATTTATGAGACATAAATAAAAGAACAAGAAAAAAACTCCCCCCGGAAAAATCCGGGAGGAGTATCTATTTAACCTATTGCTTTGAAAAAAAATCTTTAAGCATTTTTAAATAATAAAAACCTATTCGCCTGCCAAACCATCGGCAAAACCGGCATAAGCTGGTTTACGGACATAATCCAAAGACCAGAGCCCAATGGGTTCACCACCTCTCCAGGAAGAATCTGAAGGGCTGTCTGCAGGACTCCAGTGAGCAATACCATATCGCTGATTTACAGGTATAATTTCAAAGTACTTTCGAATAATGAAATTATAATATTCAGCCATAGCCATATGCTGTTCATGCGTAACATCTTCTGTCATCACAGCATCGCCGTTTTCGTCAACCAGCCCCATATCCAACTCGGTGACTTTAACCAACTTTCCAGTTGCAGCTAACAACTCATACATCTTCACAATATGCTCTTCCTTACTGGCCTGTGTTTCAGGATTTAAATGGTACGAGACGTGCATTTGTGTGCCAATTCCATCAATTACAGTCACACCATCCGACTCCCATTGTTCGATCCAGTTGATCAGACTTTTCAACTTCTGGTTATCGTCCCAATCAGACTCCAGGTTATAGTCATTAACAAATAATTTCAGATTCTCTGGACCATGTTCACGAGCCAGTCCCACTGCAATACGAACAAAGTTATCGCCCAGATAATCCTGCCAGTAGAAATTGCTTTCAGGGTCTCCATTTTCAGCCGATTGAAGGTCATAAAACCCGTCTCCGTCGTAATCTGCACCTGAAATAGCTTCATTCACCACATCCCATGCCGTTACATAACCATCGGTGGCTTCCATCATTGCGGAAATCCAGTTTTCCATTGCCCAGGTAAGGGTATCAGCCTTTTCTTCCGGAGTAAGGGGGATGCTATTTGCGGACTCTTCATAATACAGCTTAAGGTCATCAATATAAATCGTTCCGGCAAAATCGCCATAACTAAACAAGAAACGAGTAACGGTTTCTTTAGTAACAGTTGTTGAAACAGTAACTTCCTTCCACTCAGTGTTAAAACTTATCGAAGCAAAATCACCGCCGGAAGAGTAATCGCTGGGATCTTGAAATCCAGGTCCTACAGAACCTTCGCCACTACCTTTGATTTTCATGCTAAGAAAATAAGTTCTTCCATTCTCCAAAGGATCAGAAAAATCAATAGCTGCCTGTACTTCCCATGAATTAACCACAGAGGGATTTGTCATCAAAAGCTCTCCATTTACAACCTCTCGAGTGGATCCGTTGCCCCATCCACCTAATGCCTCTCCATCGGAGAAATCACTCTCGTAAATATATCTCGGAACTTTAATGGATTTAGCTTCTTCATGCGTTACTTTCACCCACTCAATTTCGTAGGTTCCAACATAACTTCCTGATTGCAGCATAACAAAGCTATTAGTAACAAGGCCATTAAACTCTGCTGACACTTCTGTCCACTCATCAGTAAAGGAAATTGGTTTATCTTCAGTATTGCCCCAATCACCCAAAGCCATTCTTATTTCACCTGGAGTAGAACCTTTGATGCGTAAAGTCACCTTATGCTTAGTGCCTACCTTGGTAGGCATGTTATTGGCAACATGATATTGTACAAAATAATTTTGCTCTCGTTCTTCATCATTGGTAACAACCAACACTCCATCCTGAACCACAGGCGTTACAGGGCCCTCAGACCAGCCGGTAAATCCTTCTTCTGAATAATCCTTAATTCCATCAACCACCTCATCAGTTGCATTAGGATCAAATTCAGCCTCTTTATCGGCAATGATGCTTTCAAGATATTCTTTGTTCTGTTGCGAATGCCACACAAGAGTATGACCATAAATACCGATGTTGGCGGTCCTGGCGGCATCCATCAATTGTGCAACCTGAGCAAAATTCATTGATCCGTCATCTTGTACCACAGATCCATATTTCATGGCATTGCCAGCAGTTATCTCATCAAAATTGGAATTTACAAGACTGTACACTGCTCCTCTTTCGGTATAGTCACTTGCTGAAACCGCTGCACCCAATTTAAAGTCCGGGTTCTCTGTACGATCTACGTAGGATTTTAACACATCATAGTCGTTCAGATACTCACTTTCTACGATACTTTCAGGCTTCTTTACATCATATTCGAGCCTGCTATCATCTGCACAAGAGGCCAATACGGACAATACCGCCGCATAGCTCCAGAATTTATATAAAAATTTCATAATCAATCTGATTTTAACGATTAACTTACTCGGTATAAGTAGGATTGAATGTCTCAATCTTAACACCCCGGTCACGAACCACAAGTGTATCTTTAGTCTGATACTGCTTAGTCCCGAAATCCACCTCATAATCCAGGTACAAAGCATTCCGATCCTCATCGCCCCAACTATTCTTGTCTCCATCTTTAACAAATTGTCCGGAACCACTGGCAGTATATCCTTCTGTACCAGAAACAATGGAACATTCGTTATTCTCATCAAACGTGAGGACCAATTCACAAGTAAGAGTTACCTGTTCTTCTCCCTGCATAACAGTTGTTTGCACAGGAAAAATCACAGAATTCAATGAAGATGTATGCAAACTCACCACCTCATCGTCCTCAACGTATTCTTCATGCCTCACTATTGTAGTGGTTTCACCATTCTCTGTAATAATATCTTCTCCCCGACGCAGATAATTGGCATGCCACGGATTGATAAACCTTACAGCATAGAGAACAAAATCCTTAGGCTGAACCTCCCAGTCTGCCACATTGGTTCTAACGGGATTATCGACCAAAGGTGTACCATCCAATATAGAATCTGCATTACTAACGCCAGTCATTCTTAAAGGAATAACATAAGTATTGCTGATAGCATTCTCATCGGCAAAAAAGGCATCTGACAATTGGACATCAACCCCTCCCTGAAGTTCTCCACTGAGAGAAATTGTCTGCTCAGCTAATGAGTAATAATCTGCCGGCATGGGTTGAACAGCAGATTCATCCTCAAAGAACAGGTTACTGGTCAATGCGTCATCCACCGCAATGTCAATTTCAATATTCTTATTATTTTCATACACACCACCCATCGTTGCATAAATTTTCAACTTATGCTCGTTGTCAAGGGTATTATCAAAGATATCCTCTCCCAAAACAATTGTCCTCACAGGAAATTGATAGGGGAAATACACGGTAGTATATTCAAAATCAGGAAATTCGACCTCCTTGTTCTCACATGAGGTCGTCATGAGCAATGCCAAGGCTCCTGCAGAAAATACCGATAAAAATTTAAACAGTTTCATATCTTTCAACATTTATCTTTTTTTATTCAATGAATTACCAACCTGCATTTTGTTCAAGATTGCTCCATTTTAACATTTCCTCATAAGGAATAGGTCCATGGTACATATAATCCTGGTAATTTCTGGATTCAACATCAACAATGGCAAAACCATCCTCATTACCAGCATCACTTATCCGAACACCCATGGCAGTTTCGTTCAGTTTATTCAAATCAACATTCCAACGACGCAAATCCCAGAAACGGTGATTTTCAAAACAGAGTTCAAGACGACGTTCATTCCTAATCAATGTACGCATTCTTTCTTTGCTGGTTCTGCACTCTTCGAGGTAAGGATCATTATTGCTAACCCCTACACCGGCTCTTTCCCGTATGGCTTTGATTACGTCATAAGCAGAAAAACCAAATTCACCGGTTCCGTCAGGTCCCCAGGCTTCATTAGCCGCTTCTGCATAGGCAAGAAATATCTCTGTATAACGAATACGTGCAGTATAATGCTTCTGTTCTGTGTTATACTCAGGATTAGGATTCACATCAGCACGCATCAATTTTCTCAGGTAATATCCTGTACGGGTTGAAAGACCACTCTCCCGGTTTAATGCATCTTCATTATCTCCATATACTCCTGTAACAATAACTGCATCGTCTGGTCCCTGAGTGCTCTCATTAACTACGACATAACGCGATAAACGAGGATCACGGTTGGCATAAGGATTAGAAGGGTCATAATTAGAAGATGCATTTGTAATCGGATAACCATCCACGGATGGGAAGGCATCAACCAGGTTCTGCGTGGGATTTACACGGCCATTACCATAGAGTGAGGGAGGGAAATTATCGGATTCCAGGTCATTACTTTGTCCGATGTCATTACGCCAAAGAATCTCCTGAGGAACAACGCCTGATCCCAAACCGTCAATTTCTGTAGCATTTGCAAACCAATACCAGCCATCAGCATCCATTCCTGAGGGGCCGTTTATGCGACTCAATACTGATCCTGCATAATTAGCAGCATCGGCCCATGTCACGTCCGTGCCATCGGCATAGGAAGGACTTGCAGCCAAAAGAGCTACCTGAGCACGTATGGCCTCAACGATACGTCCGGTAATACGACCACGCATATGATTTCCAACCACACGATTATAATCACTGGCACTGGTTACACCAAGTTGTTGGTATTTTTCGGGAATTTGAGATGCTGAAACATCACCATAATCCAGAGGCAACAACTCCAAAGCCAGATCAACATCACTCATAATCTGGTCCAGACACTCCTGAAATGTATTTCGGGGAACATTAAAATCCGAATCCTTATCCTCAGGCTCAGTTACGATAGGCACCCCAAGTAAACGACCATCTGAGGTCCATCCTCCATGGGCCTTCAACAGGTAAAACATTTGAAGAGCACGAAGCCCGTAAGCCTCACCTTTTAAACGATCATTATACATGATTCTTGCAGCCTCATCCTGGGCCCATTCAACCTCATCGGCATTGGCAAGAAAAATATTCAAATATTGAATCGCGTTTCTGCGTCCCTGCCATTGAGAAACAGGATTAGAATTGGAGGACCACGAACCAGTAGCCATACTCAGGTAATCGTTCTCTACATCATTGGTTACTGCATCATCTGTTGCCACATCGCTTTCAGGTGCATTTTGATAAGGCAACAAAATATATGCATTAGCCAAAATGCCTTGTGCATATGTTGGTTCCTCATACATTGCTTCCAAATCCCGGATATTTTCTATTTCCGGTGTGAAAACATCTTTACAACCTGTAAACAGGAATAATAGCACCAATAGTTTTATTATATTTTTCATAGCTTAATTCCTAATTTTAAACTTTTCCTTTTTAGAATACTGCTTTAACACCAATATTATAGAATCTTGTTTGTGGTGCTTCTGTGATTTCTCTCTCTAATATTTCTTGTTCGGGAGAGATGGTCAACAAGTTAGAACCACCGATGTAAGCGGAAAATTCCTTGAAAAAGATATTCTGTAACACACTTTTTGGCAGATCATAAGTAATCTGAACTTTAGCAATATTAAAACGATCTGTACTATACAACCAGAAGTCGGAATTGCGGAAGTTATTACTTCCACTTTCTGTCGTCAACCTTGGGAAAGTAGCTGAACCGTTTGTTTCAGGGGTCCAACGACCACGTACAACTTCTGAATACTTACGATCACCATAAACCCAATGATAAGAATCATCCTTCATGGCATAAGCTCCAAAATAACCTGTTCCCAAAGCAAAAAATGTAAAATTCTTCCACTTTGCAGTAATATTTACCCCCATTGTAAAAGGGTTTCCATACCATCCAGCTTGTCCCAGAAAAATCTCATCCTTCTCATCAATAACACCATCGTTATTTTGATCAACATATTTAAGGTCCCCTGGTTTAATGTTGCCACCAAAAGTTTGAGTAGGAGAGTTATCTACATCAGCCTGGTTCTGGAAGAATCCAGCATTCTCGAGTCCCCAGATAGCATCAACAGCCTTCCCCTGACGTTTTTGATAATCATTTTCATAAGCGATATCATCACGCTTGGTGGCCTCAGTAGTATAATAAGTTCCTGAAACACCCAGGGTCAGATCTACATCACCAAGGCTCTCCTTATATTTCACACTAAAATCCAAACCTGTACGCTGATCATCATTAAAATTAACATTGGGAACGAACGAAGCTTCAGGATAATAGGTAAAGAAATAATTAGGGAAAACGCCCATAGGCTCTGTTATCAATCCTTCCATGGTATTGATAAAAAATGAGGCATCTGCAGTAATTGTATTCTTCCAAAGAGATGTTCTGAGATTAGCAGAAAGCTCTTTGCGTTTCACAAATGTCAGATCTTCGTTTTCCCCCTGAATAGAATTCGTTGAACGCTCGGAAGCACCATCATACCATCCCCACCAGGCACCATCGGACTGATTAAAGTTTCCTGCATATTCATAAAATCCTTCAATACTCATATCAGTGTGCAAAACACTTCCCGACACACTCAACATCAAATCATCAACAACAGAAGAACCGGAAAGGAAATCCTCCTGACTCAGTCTCCATCCCAATGTTGCTGAAGGCGAAAAGGCATTACGATTACCCTCTGCAAATTTTGCGGAGTGAACAACGGATCCACCTAGGTCAACATAATATTTCCGGTTCATGTTGTACCCGAGCTGAATACCAACATTCGCATTAGCTACACTGTGATACACCTCTGATTGTGTTTGCTGATAGCCATTAGCGACAAGCATTGCAGAGATATTATGGGTGTCGTTGATCGTAGTGGCATAATCAAACCAGCCTGAAAAAGCAATTGTTTGAAAATATTCTTCTCCATTAAAATCGGGCTCACCAGATTTCTCATCACTTCCTTCCTGAGTCAACTCTGCAATAACATCTTCTCCATTGTAATTATACCAGGATGGGACAAACACTGCATACTCATTACTATAGGAAGCATTGTAAGAAGTAGAATAATCTACGGCAAACAGTGTATGAAAAGAAAGACCATCCATTAAGTTCTGAAGATCGAAGTCCAGACCTGTATCAAATTGAAACTGCCGACTATTGTACTTATTATATCCACCTGCATAAGCATCTGCAAAAGCATTGGTCATTGCCACACGCGAACCACCCAGAAAATACTGACCATCAACAATATTCAAGCTATTATCAATCATTGGCCATGCACTCAATGCATTCTTATCAATATAACTGGTTGGAATCAAAGGAGCAACCCTGTTCGGCCGCATTGTTGAAGCATACGTCCAGTAATTATCAACATTTTCGTCATCATCCGGATCACTATCAGTATAATTAATCCCCCTTGATGAATAAAATGTAGCATTTGCATTTACATGTGCGTCGATAAAATCGTTAAGCTTAATATCTACATTTCCACGGATATTCAAACGTTCATCATAGTTATTCGCGGCCTCTCCAAAATTGAGGACGTCTCCTGTACGCGAATACCCGATATTACTATAATACTGTGCACGATCATTTCCACCAATCAACTCAGTGGTCACATCTGTTCGGTTATAAGCTTTCTGAAGATAATCTGATGAATAGAAATCTACATCGGGATAGCGATATGGATTGTTTGCCGAAGCATGATTGAAAATATCTTCGTCGCTGAATGAGACACCTTTACCATCATTGACAGATGCTTCATTGAACAAAGTCATGTATTCTGCAGATCCCAAATATTTTGGGTAACTTTTTGACACATGAAACCCTGTATTTGCTCTGACATTCACTTCCAGGGGCTGATCCTTACCACGCTTTGTTGTGATGTTGATGACCCCTTTGGCTGCACGACTACCATATAACACAACTGCCGAAGCACCCTTCAGGAAAGTGATTTCATCTATTTCTGTGGGCAAAATATTATCGGCAGCACGAGGCACACCGTCAACCAGCACTAAATGGTCATCCATACCCCACAAGGAATTCCCATTCCAACCACCAATGTAGCCTTCCATGCTTTCCAAACTATAAGTATGATAGTTTTTCTTTAACAAGTCTTCCACATTGACAACTGAAACACCCCCAAGAAGGTCATCCTTCGAAACCTCCCGAAAAGCTACCTGGACCATGGAGTCCTGTTTCTCAATATTCATTGAATCAGTTTCATTTTGTGCTGTTGTCTGAGCCTTCATAAAGAAAGGCAGCAAAACAAACGTTGCACATAAAATGAATCTTATTTGTATATGTTTCATTGTTTATTTCTTTGATAAATTACACTACATTTCTTTTTTGATTTACCATCCGGGATTCTGTTCGAATTCAGGATACATCGAAGTGTCAGAAATCTTCAGCGGTAGCCAATAGTGCTTTTTCCCAAATTGGCGGGTAAGTATTAACTCTTCACGGAAATTTGACACTCTGGCATCCCGGGGATCATTCTCTTCAAAGAAAGTTTCGTCTTCAACCCGATCAAATTCCTGAGATGTTTTAATATTGTATGGCTCCTCTGTTAACAACAACCATCTGCGCAAATCATTAAATCTGAAGCCTTCGAAAGACAGTTCCACTGCACGCTCCCGACGGACTTCATCAAGAAACAACTCTGTACTTCCGGTAAAAGCTGCTGCAACATGTCCGGCACCAACACGATCACGTAGTGTGTTAATGGCCTCCTCAGCTGATTTTGCAAAATTAGAGGCACTGTAAGTTGCCCCACCAACTGCACCGGCAGCTTCGGCATACATCAAATAAATATCGCCCAACCGCATATAGGGAAGGTAAACATGGAGGTTTCCTGACCAGTTGTAAATTCCATCATATTTGTTAGCCGTATGTGGAACCAGCTTTTGAATGAAATATCCTGTGCGGCTACCATTGCTGGCCTGACGCATAGTGCCTCCTGTATGTAATCCTGTATATCTGAGATACTCCATATCTGCAGGCATAGATCCGTTTACATACTGAAAACCATCAAAAACAATATCATGATAGAAACGTGGATCACGATCCTTAAATGGGAAGTTCGGATCAAACCCTGACTCCGGATCATCCAAAGGAAGGCCATTCGCCATACCGTAATAATTCACATAATTGGCTGTTGGCTGATGGATGATATTGTCGTGCTCAACAAGTCCCTGCACTTTGGGTCCGAAAGTTTTCGATGTTCCCCAGTTACTTCCGTTGGCATCCGGGGAGGGACCACGAAAAATTGCTTCCGTAGAACCTGGCATCAACCAGTTCTGTCCGGTAGTATAAAAAATATCACTGTATTTGGAGGTTGCACCGGCAGCTGCTTTATGATTGTATATATCCTCATAATTAAATTCAGCCAAAGAGTACTGTGTCTGTCCGCTCTCCACCAGATTTAGCAATTCTCCAAATGCTTCGGCGGCTTGGGATGCATAATCTGTATTATAAGAATAAGTCAGACTTCCGCCGGTCTGTGCTCCATTTTCCATCAACGGACTTGCTGCCCATAAATAGTTCTTACCGAGATAGCCAAGAGCCATGATTTTATTTACCCTAAGCTGGTTTTTACCAGAAGTCTGACTACCCGGACGAGTATTATCCCAGTTAATCGGCAGCAAATCTGCGGCCTTCCTTAAATCTGCACCTGCCTTATCAGCACACTCCTGATAGGTCATTCTTGGCAAAGTAAGTTGCTCGCCGGCAGGCAATGCTTCTTCTATATAAGGCATTCCACCAAAATACTGCATCAATTGAAAATGCCACCATGCCCTGAAGAAATACAACTGACCTTCAATCAAATCCCTTTCTTCAGCTGTTGCATCGGTCATCAAATCAAGATTAGCCAGCCCGATGTTTGCCTTACGGATAGAATACCACGCATGAGGCCATATGGCATGATTAAATTTATCGGTAGATGTGGGATCTGCATTATCCTTATCAAGCCAGCTGCCGTTTTGGGCCAGTCTGCCTGCCTGCCAGGACCAGAAATTACCAATATCTATCTGATTCACCATATGCCAATCGGCAGCAGGATTCATAATCTCGTCCTCTCCCCAGTTCCAGGAAGTGGTCCAGTACGATTTCTGCTTGTCGGGAATACAATTGTAAATTTCCTCAATGAAACCCTGAAAATTCCTAAAATTCTTAAACGCCACTTCCTCAGAGATCAATACCTCTTCCTCTTTCTCAAGGTAATCTTCACAAGAGGTAGCGCTAAAGAGCATTACCAACAATGTGCTTCCCCACAAAAGTGTTTTATATAACTCTTTCATTTCCTTCATATTTTACAAGGTTATTTTTACTCCAAAATTGTATCTTCTCATCATTGGATAAGCACCCTGACCTCCTGCGCCGGCAAAATTCGACTCCCGGTCATCAGGCATATCCGACCATACCCATAAATTATTTCCGTTAACAAAAAGTTTCAACGACTGAAAACCAATTCGCTTAATCCAGCCTTGGTTATCGAAAGTATAAGCTATCTCCGCATTCTTCAGTCTGACATAGGATCCATCGAACAAGAACTGAGTTCCGGAATGGTAGCTGGGAGTTGACAGCCAGCGAGGTACAACAAGATCTGCATCCTGGGTATCCTGAGACCACCATGTGCCAATATCATATACGTTGTTCAGCTGACTTCCGAAACTATTGAGCGGAACATACCGCGTAACATTATTTACACCGTAGAACTGAACAAAACCACTGAATCCCTTCCATTCAAAACCGGCGGCTAAATTATATGTGTTTTGCGGTGAATTGGAATATCCATAAGGAACCTGATCCTCATTATCAATCACTCCATCTCCATTAAAATCAACGATTTTATAATCACCTACCAATTTGTATTCATCATTGGTATCATGAGGAGTAGTAGCATACAGTTCATCATAAGTATTTACAAAGCCTGCATCTATATAAGATCTGTTCTGACCGATGCTATACCCTGTATCCTTTTGATAATCGGGTAGAAGCTCGGGCTCTTCTGTTTGTATCACCTCATTTTCAGCATGTGTCCAGCTTATATTGGACCACAAACGAAGCTTATTAGGCAATACTTTATTGATTCGCAATTCAGCTTCATATCCATTCACATGAACCTCTCCAAGGTTGGCAGCCGGAGGATTAGCACCAAAATATGAAGGTACCGAACGGTCTTCTCCATAAATCAGAACATTCTCACGTTTATCCTGAAAGACATCAACACTACCAGCCAAGAGTCCTTTTAAAACAGCAAAGTCGGCTCCAAAATTGAGTTTCTTAACTGTTTCCCACTGCACATCAGGGTTCCCTAAAGCTGACTCACGATACCAGGTATAAGGGCTTTCTCCCTGATTTAAATCCATGGTCGTAACGCCACCATAAGCCCATATCGTTCTATAAAGCCCTAAGGCTTCAGCACTCTGACTAAATCCATCATCTCCAATTTCACCATAGGAAGCTCTCAATTTCAACATATCAAGAAACTCGATAGATTGCATGAAAGATTCTTCTGAAATCATCCAGCCCAAGGCGCCTGAACTAAAAAAGGAAAACCGATTCTCAACTCCGAACATATCGGAACCATTATAAGCACCGTTAACCTCTAAAAAGTACTTCGAATTATAATCATAGGTAGCTCTAAAAGCCCAGTCTTCCCGTTTAATAGGAATATATCCAAAACCTTCGGTTGTATTTTCTTCCCTGGTGAAAACACCCATTCCTGTAACATTATGATTCCCAAAACTGCGAGCCCAATCTAATTGCAGTTGATAATATACTTTCTGCTTAGTCAGGTTGGCAGTTCCAGCTTCAGAATTCCATAAAACAGGCTGCATGTAATCAAATTTATTATTGGCTTCAAAATCCTGCTTGAAATACTCAGCACCTGTATCGGGATCAATCCACTTAAAACGAGGATCATTGAACAAATCATTAACCCCTCTTTCTGTTTCAACAAAGGTATTATCCCAGGCAATAAGCCCTTTGAAATTTAATCCTTCGGTAACAAAATCCAACTCCTGTTCCAGAGTAAAATCCGTATTGATTCTGGTTGTAGTGGTAGTCATTTTACCAGCGTTGGCCAGATTAGACGCAGAATTGCTCACATTAGAAATATCGGGATAGAACCCCCAGGCTCCATCCGAATATTTAGGAAGAAATACATCTGGAGCAATATTGTAAGCACCGGCCCACCGTTGTGCAATGGCCCATTCATCATCAGTATTCTGGTCCCACGGGCTTTTCTTCTCTCCGTTAGAACCTGCGATATTCACTTTAAATACTGTACTGTTGGTTATTTGAAAATCAAGATTACTTCTTACATTCAAACGATTATAGCCATATCCTGATTCATAATTACGTCCATTTTCCCAGAGTTTAAAAATATCCCCTTCATGAACAAAGTCAGCTGCTGCATAATACTTCACAAAATCGGTACCTCCGCTAACCCCAAGATTTGCATTGTACGACATGGCATAATCCTTAAATATCGCATCCTGCCAGTCAACATTAGGATAGCGCTCTCTTTGAGCAACAGTTGTTTGATTACGATAATTTTCAATAACAGATGGAGGTGTCATATAATCCCACGAATCAGGATTCACTCCCAATTCATGCTCTACTGCTCTGTTTCTGGCGGTCAAAGCACCATAGGAATCCAGCTTATTAGGTAATTTTGAAGGAACCTTGAGGGTTACATCTCCACCGACTTCGATAAGAGCTTTTCCCTTTTTACCACGCTTAGTCGTTACCAGTATCACTCCATTAGCCCCTTTTACTCCATAAACTGCTGTTGCAGAGGCATCTTTTAACACAGAAATATTTTCAACGGAGTTAATATCCACACTTCCTAACGGGCGTTCAATTCCATCAACTAGGACTAACGGTTCACTATTATTCCATGAACTCGCCGAACGAATTAATATCTGAGGATCCTCCTCACCAGGCATACCTGAACTTGACATGGTAATCACACCCGGGAGATTACCCGTTAGGGCTGCCCCCACGCTGGATGTTCCACCGGATCGTTCCAGAACTTCTCCGGTTGTCTGGGTGATAGAGCCCACAATACTAGCTTTTTTCTGTTGTCCGTAACCAACTACGACAACATCGTCAAGGGCAATTGCATCACTTTCCAGGTTTACGGTAACAGTAGATTGTGCACTAACATCAATCTCCTGCGTCTTCATCCCAACAAAAGATACAACCAACACATTTGCATCCTGCGGAATATTCAGACTAAACCGCCCCTGCATGTCCGTAACACTACCATACGAAGTGCTTCCCTTTACAACTACGGTAGCTCCGGGAACAGTCTCTCCCTGAGCATCGAGAACAACACCACTTACAGTCTTCATATTCTGAGAGAATACTCCAAGACTCAGACAAAACATCATCAGGAAAACAACCCTTCGCAAATTGAAGCTCCAAAGGCTTTGTGACAAAGGGTTTGCCCGATACACATTTTCATTACTTTTTTTCATTGTAATTTTGGTTTATTATCATTTACAATTTCTATTTTTCAACTTAACCTGATTTACTCTGGTCACTTCCATTTCCCAGACTAAATGTTTCTTAGGTTTTCCATCAGATCTGCTTCGTTTTTTCATGGTCTATTTTTTAGGTTAAACTTTCTTCTTTTTACAATTCATATAAATCTGTTCTGTTCTATACTACACAAGATAGAGTGTTAACACTTGAAAACATTTCACAACAAAAGTAAGAGACTCGGGTTTCCACCTGTTTCAATTTGAGATATACAATTTTAAATTTAAGATATAACACCTTACAATCTGTATATCAAAATATTAACAACACTTCCAAACAGAAAAAACGAAATTACAGTTTGCCATAAATGGGGCCCATCCAGCAAGATTGTCAATTTTAATTTTCAGACACCCAGAACTACAACAGCCTCATTTAACACATCATAGAACAATCCAGTATATCTAAAACCTAAAAATGAGATTTGAAATAATTGCCCCAAAAAACAGGAGATAAGAATAAAAGCTGAAGATCAATTTTCACAAAAACCCCTTTAAGAATTGTAAACAAAACGATAAATAGCATCTCATTTTTTACACCAACATTCAATTTTTTCTACTTTGAATTAAGAGAAGAGACAAACAAAAGAAGAAATGAATAAGATAATCCGGACGGGGCAAGAATTTATTTCAGGCTCAAGCATAAGATCCGATTCTCATGATTTAATTAAAGAAAAGGGACATAATCCTTGCATTAATAAAGCCTGAAAGCTCACATCGCAGTTGGATTTTTTAATCATAAACTCGCGGTATCCACAGACAAAACAGTTCATTTGCCAATAGGCCCAATACATCAATGCCAAGATGATTTAGCAATCACCGGGAGCTATAAAAAAATTTAGATACTAAAACAAATGATATTGTAAAACCACTTGTTTATTTATTATCAATAAACTCAGTTGGAGATTTTTTATAAAAAGCCTTAAACACTGTACTAAAATAGGAAACGCTGGCAAAGCCGCACTTCTCACTAACTTCGGTAACTGAGTAGTCACCAGTTTTAAGGAGCTCACATGAATAATGTAACCTGACGGTTCTAATAAAATCGGAAGGTGATTGATCTGTCAGAGCTTTCATTTTTTTGTATAACAATGAAGAACTAACATTTAGCTCCGATGCAAATTCAGCCTTCCCAAACGAAGAGTTTGAAATATTGTTGTTTACCACCTCATAAGCTTTTTTAACAAACAAATCATTCAGTTCATTTTCAGTTAAGGGAGCAGAATGGTCGTTCTCCAGTAACCTCAAAGCCTTCTCCCTCACTATTCGCCGGTTTGTGAGTATGGTTTTAATTCTCCCCAGCAACAAATTAATATCAAAAGGCTTGGTAAGATAGGCATCTGCCCCCAGCCCCAATCCTTGCAGTTCAACAGCTTTATCTGTTAAAGCGGTCAGTAGTACAATTGGAATATGAGCTGTTTCATATTGACTCTTTAATATTTTACACATCTCAAATCCATCCATTTCAGGCATCATAATATCCGAAACGATTAAATCAGGGATGTTTTCAGATGCTTTGTCAAGACCCTCTTTTCCGTTGGCAGCTTCAAATACGTTAAAATAATCTCCAAGTGAAACCTGAAGAAAAGCTCTTAATTTTTCATTGTCTTCAACAACCAGAACATTCATTTGGTCATTTTTTTCCACTCCCTCATTGCCCGGTACAACCAGATCTTTATCATACAATGACTCAGCTCCATGAAAAACAGACTTTTCATTTGAGGTTTCCACCACCTCCTGGCCCAATTCTCTAACAGGAATATTAACCTTAAAGACGGAACCTTCATTTTCACGGCTTTCCACAAATATCTTACCTCCATGCATTTTTACATAATTCTTGACCATTAAGAGACCGATACCGGAACCAACCACCTCTGAATTAACCGCATTTTCACTCCTATAAAATTCCCTGAAAAGCTGCTTTTGTCCTTTCATGCTAATTCCAATTCCATGATCAGCCACACTCAGAATCCAGTTTTTTCTGACCTGGCTAATACGGATGTCCACCTGGTCTCCCTCATGAGAATATTTAATGGCGTTGGACAGTAAATTGTCAACAATCTTCTCCAACATCTCCACATCAACACCGGTTAAAAGTTCCTTCTGATCAGAGCTAAAATTCAATAAAATGCTTTTCCTTTTGCCATAAGATTCAAACATCAAAACTCTTTGCTCAATAAACCGCACCACATCTACCATCTTCAGGTGCAGCCGCGCTTTCCCTTTGTCCACCTTCTGAAAGTCAAGCAGCTGAGTGGCTACTTTTAGAAGATTCTTTATCTGATCATTGGCCAATGCCAAAAAATACCGTCCTTTCTCGGAAAGACCTGTCTCATCCTCAATTGCTTCAACCGGCCCGCTAATCAATGTAAGCGACGTTCTTAATTCATGAGCTGTATTGGTAAAAAACCTTATCTTCTCCTGAAAATGTATCTGTTGAATTAAATTGATGTGATAACGAAAGAAAAAATAGAACACACCTACAATTAAAAGTATTGCCATGGAATAAAACCACCAGGCTCTCCAGAATGGGGGCTCAATGACAATGGTCAGGCTGCGTTCATCAATAATCTGTGATAAAGAACTGTCAAGCATTCTGACTTTCAGCTCATATTCACCTCCAGGCAGATTGGCAAATGTCAACATCCGATTGGAGGCAGGCATGCTCCAATCTTCATCCATACCTCCAAGCTTCCAGGAAATCCTGGCTTGAGGATCTGACACACCTACAGGTAACAACTCAAAAGTGAGTGTATTTCTATTGTGTGCAAGAACTATTTCATTCAGGCTATCCACAGGTATTTTTAAATCAAAAACCGCACTGTCTCTGATTGTTCTTCCTGAAATAATAATGTCTTGAATAAAGATCTCTCCAACGACTTCCTGATTCCCCAGGTTTTCGGGATTAAACATCAGACCTCCCTGATTCGTTCCAAGCAATAGCTCCCCACTTGATAAAACAACTCCTGCATCCTGATTGAAGGAGGCATTTGAAAGAGACAGGACAGATGAGAAACTGGATATTTTCCCAGTATCTTTTGAAAATCGACACAAGCCACTTTCTGTTCCAAGCCAGTAATATTCATTTACTCTGGTAATACTATTCACAAAATTACTTGACAAGCCGTCACTTACTGTATATTGATCTGCTTCACCGCTTTCAAGATTGTAACTTACAAGCCCTCCTCCGCTGGTAGCGCACCATACAAGTCCGTTATCTATGAGAAAATCATGAATAATATAACCATTGAGCAAAACGTTTATTCCCCCCTCCTCGGTGTTCATCATTACCAAACCGTAAGAACAACCGAGTAAGATTTGATCTTCATCAATCTGCTCAAGCACATAAACAGGTTGAGAGCCATAACGCCTATACCTGCCTGTCTCACTTTCATAACGAACAACGTCTTCCACCACCCCGCCAATCCACAAATCCTCTCTCTTTCCAGCTGCAATATCAAAAATAAAATCTCCCACATCGCCGTTTTGAGCAGATTTGCCTCCGGGTTGCATTAGCTCATTTCCCGTCTCTCTATCAAAAACAAATATACCTGCCCCCCAGGTTCCTGCCCACATACGTCCCTGATTGTCCTCAAAAAGGGAAAGAAATACCCTTGCCTCTCCACTGGTATTCTCAAAAAAGGTGCTCCAGTTGTCTCTTTCTACATCCCACTTGCTGATGCCATTATTGGTGGCAAACCATATATTATTTTCACTATCCTCATAAACATCATTCACCACATTGTTTACAAGAGAGTTTGAATTATTGATCTGATGCTTTATCTCTTTTACAGTGCGAGCTGTCTGTTCATAAAAGGATACTCCCCCGCTATAGGTGCATATCCAGACTCTATTCTGTCTGTCCAGAAAAATGTCATAAACCCCGTTACCTGCCAACGAGTTTTGATCATCCACATCTTCCCTGTAAACATTCAGCACTTCTGTGCCTCTTTTATTCAATTCCCATACACCCTGACCATCGAAACCCAACAACATTGTACTATCTGTGTTGGCTTCAATAGCCAAAACCGGCTGATTAGGAAAATTGTTTATTTCAACAGACATTAACCGATCAAAACGAATATCATATAGAAATACATCGCCTGAATTGGTGCCAATCCACAAGTAGCCTGTAGCTTTATCAAAATAAAGCATTGACATTTGCATGGATGCACGATTCTCAAAGGTGTGTAAAAGTTCTGTTTTTCCTGATTCAGCCTCCACAATATGCAGACTTCCCGGGCGACCCAGAAAGAAATAATCCTCATCATACCACTCTACAAAATGCTCTTCCTGATCAGACTCACTCAGAAGATCGAGTTCGTTGTTTCCGGAATACTTATACAAGCCAAATGTGGTGGCAATAAAAAAGGTGCCGTCTTCATCAATGAGTGTATTCTGAACTACCAGATAATTATTATTCAGCACACTTCGCATATCCAAAGTCAGATCGAAACGATCAAATAAAGGATCATATTGAAAAAACTGACCGTTATTGGTATAAGCATACAGTGTAGAGTTCCTGTAGAGCAAATCCACACTAATTACATCCGGAGTTACATATGGTAACAAATACTGTCTTTTATCTTCCTCCGTAAACCTGTAAACACCTGCTTTCGAAGAAACCCAGATAAATCCTTTTTCATCTTCACATACCGAATTGGCTCCCCTTATAGAGATGTCATAGATATCATTAACATTATAAAAGACTTTATTTTGTGAAATGGCTGTAAATTCCACTCCCTGCAAAAGAAAGATCAGATTGATTATTAATAGTATTCTAAACATTTGTTTCTTTCTCATCTATAAAAAATTCTCTCTAATATAAAAATTTTATACTTCCCTCAATATCATTACAGCTATTGACAACCTCAAAAGTATTTAATTCTGTTTTAATCATCAATAAAACCCTAAATTAAATGTAATCTTTACTTTTCATTTTAATCAACCAGATTATCCAACCACATTCAAGAGTGACTTTCCCGATATTTCAGCCAACACGCTCACAATCATCCTTCATAAGGTCTCAAAATTATAGATTTCAGTCATAATGATTTCGAATTCAGCTACGGGCACAAATCGTTAACAAAAAAAAACAATACAACATTCCCAAACCACCAATAAACATCTCTATTTCCGGCTCCGTCTATTTTACTCAAATGACACACAATCAAAGATAAACAGCCAAATCAAAATATCCACATACTTAATAATCATATCTGAATTCCAAAATGGAAAATTAAAGTATAGGTTACTTTTGATTAATATTTTTTTTGATTTGTTGATGCTTTTTGACGACTGCTTAATAATACCAACTACAAACCCTTAAAATCTCTTCACAAAGCACAATCGATCGTAAAACTCTTCAAATCAAATATTTTGTCTTACTAATTCTTTAAACCTAAAGTTTATGAAGAAAATGAAGTATTTGAAGAAGGAAGCACTAACTTTTGTTATCTTCTTTTTATGTTTTAGTATCAGCATACTGGCACAAAATGTCAGTATAAGCGGAACTGTTAATGACAACACCGGGCAACCACTGCCAGGAGTGAATATCATTGTAGAAGGAACCACCAGAGGTACAATTACCGATATTGATGGCAACTACTCACTGGAGGCGCCTTCAGATGGAGCATTGGTATTTAATTTTATTGGTTTCTCATCTCAGACTGTTCCTATTAATGGAAGAACAGAAATCGACGTTGTTTTGGAACCAACCGATGTTAGTTTGTCAGAGGTTGTAGTTGTTGGTTATGGAACACAACGAAGAGAAAATTTAACAGGCGCTGTTACAGATGTTCGTGCCGAACGAATGCAAAACAAGCCGGTTAGCAGTCTCACATCGGCACTTCAGGGTGAAGCAGCAGGTGTTTCCATTGTAAATAGTGGTGGCCCGGGACAGGAACCCAACATAAGAATAAGGGGGATTGGCTCCGTAAATCTCTCATCTTCACCGCTGTTTGTCGTAGATGGCATGCCTGTGGGAAGTATTGAGGGTCTTGACCCCAACTCCATACAATCAGTCTCCATCCTTAAAGACGCATCGTCAGCAGCCATTTATGGTTCGCGTGCAGCCAACGGAGTTCTTCTGATCACAACAAAGAAGGGAAATCGTGGCGGAGAAATAACCATCAATGTTGATGCATCTACCGGAACACAGGAAATGTGGAAAACACTGGATCTAATGAACCGGGAACAATACATGGATTTTGCAACGGAATATTTGACCAACGCCGGATCTGATTTGCCCGCAAGATTTTCAAATATGAATGACCACGTTTATCCGGGTGCATCGCAAACTTTTGCTGAAACGGATACCGACTGGCAGGATGAATTGTTTCGTAGCGCCCCAATCTCAAAGGTCAATGTTGACCTGACCGGTGGAAATGACAAATTCCGTTTTTTTACCTCTTATGGTTTCATCGACCAGGAAGGAATCATGGTTGGAACAGACTACACCCGACACAGTACAACTTTCAATGCCGAATTTAAAGTAAACGATTTTCTGACCATTGGAGAAAATGTGACCGGATCTTACGGTATAAGAAACAACGAAAAAGAATCGGGTGGTCGGACGATGATAAAACACATTGTCAACCAGATACCCTACATCCCCGCCAGTGTTCCAGTTGGAACAGAGGGTTATGAGCATGGATATCGCACAACATCGCAGGTGGACGATACTGACCCTGAAAACCCGTTAAGAATCGCGGAACAGGATAAAAACATTTACAAAAGAGCCAATATTATTGGTAATGCTTATGCCGAATTGTCTTTTACGGATTGGTTGACATTTAAATCTGTTTTTGGAATGGAGTACACCAGCGATCAGACAATTATTGACAGTCCAAAGTATAAAGACGACTACAATGAAAGAGTAAATCATGAACTGGAGGACAACCGCTATAAATTCTATTCTCGTATTTACACAAATCAACTCACCTTTGACAAAAGTTTTAATCAGCATGACATCAACGCAGTTGCAGTTGTTGAAGAACAAATTACAACAGGAAGCAGACTCATAGGCCGGGGTGAGCATGAAACCAACCTGCTAAACCAGCTGGATGGCACAATCAATCAATCGGTTGCAGGAAACCTAAATGAGACAATGCTTATTTCTTACACAGGAAGAATAAACTATTCTTTTGCCGACAAATATTTGTTAAGCGCTTCATTCCGCAGAGACGGTTCGTCAAAATTTGCACCTGGAAATAAATGGGGAGACTTCCCCGGAGCTTCCATTGGTTGGGTATTAAGCAAAGAAACCTTTATGCAGGATATAGATTTAATATCTAATCTAAAATTCCGTGCAAGTTACGGAAAGGTTGGAAACAATGCTCTTGGAGCCTACGACTGGCAATCTACCATCAATCAGAATACCTGGGCAGTCTTTAACAGCAATGCTGAAAATAACCCGGGCGCATACTATGGCAAACTTCCAAACGAAGAGTTGGAGTGGGAGATTACCACCATGCAAAACTTTGGTTTTGATTTATCTTTATTAGATTATTCAGTCACCTTTTCTGCTGAATACTTTAAAAGAGAGGTTGATAATCTGCTTTTGCAAAAGAATCTGCCTGCGTCACTTGGATACATTGATAACCCCTGGACCAATGTGGGTGCTATGGAGAACTCGGGATTTGAGTTCAGTGCAGGTTATCACAAGCGCGATGGTAATTTTCAATTCTCAGTGATGGCCAACCTTGGAACCATCAATAACGAGGTAACTGACCTGGACGGGAAAGTGTATGATCAGGTCGCCGTCACAGGAGACTATGGAGGAGGCACCATTACAAGAACACAAGAGGGACATCCCGTTCAGGGTTTCTATGGTTACAAGGTTGACGGCATTTTCCAGTCACAAAATGAAATTGATGCATTAAATCAAACAGCATTACAACAATACAATGAAGGAAATGTCACCAAGCAAGTTTACCAAAATGAAGGCACATCGCCTGGTGATATCAAATTCAAGGATCTGGATGGAAATGGAGTTATCAACGAAGAAGACCGGACTGTAATCGGTAATTTTCTGCCTGATTTCAGTTATGGGCTCAACTTCTCGGGATCATACAGAAACTTAGATTTCTCAATGCAGCTCCAGGGTGTATATGGAAATGATATCTACAGCGGAACCAAAGTACTGACTCAGGGTATGATGCGGTTGTTTAACTCAGATGTTGCCGTTTTGGATGCATGGACTCCCTCAAATACAAATACCGATATCCCCCGTGCTGTAAATGCTGACCCCAACAACAATGCCCGTACATCAGACCGGTTCATCGAAGATGGATCATATATGCGCATTAAGAACTTAACCATAGGTTACAATTTCTCAGACAATGTTCTGTCCGGTATATCAGGCAACTCTATCAAGGGGCTTAAACTTTATGTTACAGCACAGAACCTGCTCACTTTAACCGATTATTATGGTTATGATCCGGAAATTGCACACCGTGGTGACAATAACATGATGAATGGTGCCGACTTTGGGCAATATCCTCAACCACGCACATTCCTCTTTGGGATTAAGGCAACTTTTTAATGATAAAATGAACACTAAAAACCAATAGTTATGAAACTAAAATATATTCTATCAATTCTGATTGCAGGCCTGCTGTTTTTTCCTTCCTGTGATGAGGAAGAACTTGATAAAACCAATCCTAACGGATTTACCACCAGCTCTTATTATCAGAATGGATTGCACCTTGAGAAAGCAACCAACGCCATATATGGTCAATTCACAGGTGCCGACCTTTATGGCCGAATGATAAAGTATCTGTCTGCCTGTCGTTCTGACGAACATGCATCAGGCGGCCCTCAGCTTGAAGTTCATAACGCTCAACTAATTGCAGGCACGTACGACAACACCATTTACACTCTGACAGGCCCATGGCAGGGACTGTACCGCTTAATTCACCGGGCAAATGCTGTTATAGAGTTCGGACCAGCCATTGAAGATCCGACTCTCGATGAGGATATTAAGGCACACCGTATTGCCGAAGCAAAATTCCTGAGAGCCTTTGCCTACTATTACCTCGTGGTTTATTGGGGAGATGTACCTCTTTATACCGAAACAGTTAAAACTGCTGATGGAGAGAAAGCAACCTCTCCGGAATCGGAAATTTATACACTACTCGAAAATGACTTAGGTGAAATCATCCCCGTTCTAAATGTTTCTCACGATGACAATAATCTTGGCAGGGCTACCAAAGGAGCAGCCCAGTTATTACTGGCCAGAGTTTTAATGCATCAGGGGAAATATGGAGCAGCGCATACGGTTCTACTCGACATTTACAACAATGGCCCCTACGAGCTGGTTGACAATTATGCAGAAAATTTCCAGGAAGAAACTGAATACAATGAGGAATCCATATTCGAAATCGGATTTGCAGGAAGTAACTTTAACTGGTGGGCCGATGGAAACGGAGATTCACCTGCCGATAAGGGTCATGTGATGTTTCAGGATGTAAGTCCTGTCGGGTGGAGAAACCTGGTTCCTTCAGAAAAACTGATCAATGATTTTGAGCGCGTATCAGATGGAGATGCTAAGGATGACCCTAGATTATCCGAAACAGTGATCTTTAGAGGAGACGCTTATGGAGCTGAAAAAACTGACACATTGAAGGAGTCTGACTTTGGTTGGTATAAATATTCACCTATGTACAAATTAAATCCGGGTGGATACTATATTTCAACCATTAACTACCGGAATATGCGATTTGCAGAAGTACTCATAAAACTTGCTGAATGTGAGAATGAAGTTGGTACCCCTGCCAATGCTATTGCCTACTTGAATGAAATCAGAAATCGTCCAAGTGTGGATATGCCGGATTATCCGACAGCCAATTATCCATGCGACTCTAAAGATCAAATTTACAGGGCAATAATGCATGAGTCTCTGGTTGAGTTCTCTAATGAGTTGTACAGGGCAGTTGAATTGGCCCGATGGAGGAAAAACGGAAAGTTCTCGGCACTCAATCCGGAGCCTATCGAGTACATAGCAACAAATCCGAATAAAGCAATTCTTCCCATTCCAAGCAACGAAGTAGATAACAACTCATTAATTGATTAATTTTTTTCATAGCCGCAAGGTTACTTAACCCTTCTCAATTAATTGAATGAGCAAGGGCTGTCCGAGGTGTAGAAGGCAGCCCCTGTTTTTTTTTACAGACCACTACGGCGATTTAATAATTCTCGACGGGAAAACCTAACCTGGATTAAGACTGCTGGTCATTAGTCACCCATAACATCCGTGGGTGACTTGCCGTAATACTTTTTAAAAGCGTAGCTGAAGTATGCCACACTGGTAAAGCCTGTTTTTTCGCTGACCTCGGTCACATTATGCGCTCCCGATCGCAATAATTCCAATGCATAATTAAGCCGGACAGAACGGATAAAGTCAGAAGGGGATTGATCGGTTAGCGTTTTTACTTTTTTGTAAAGTAATGAAGGACTGACATTCATTGCGGATGCAAACTCTTCCTTGCCAAATTTCAGATTTGTAATATTTGATTTAACAACTTCCAATGCTCTCTTAATAAATTTGTCATTAAGTTGATTATTAAAAAGAGGTGTCTCACTTTTAAAATCTACAATTTTCAAAGCTTTATCCCGGACAGCTTTACGGTTCAAAACAATTGATCTTATCCTCCCTTTAAGCAAATTCATATCAAAAGGTTTGGCCAAATAAGCATCGGCACCGAGGCCCAGTCCTTTCAACTGCAATGCCTTTGTGGAAAATGCCGTTAACAAAACAACGGGGGTGTGAGACGTTTCAAAATCGCTCTTTATTCTTTTACACAACTGAAAACCATCCATTTTTGGCATCATTATGTCGGAAATCACAATATCAGGATGTTTCTCCTGCACAAGTGTCAAGGCTTCCAGTCCATCAGAGGCAGTTAAAACGTTATAATCCTCGCTCATTGAAAGCTCAAGAAAGTTCCTTAGCTTTTCATGATCTTCCACAATCAGGATGGTCATCATTTTTGAGTCGCTACTTTTACCAGTCCCCACCCCATAATGCGCAGAAACATCAGACAGCATATACGATTCGTGAAGATGGTCAAGTTCTTCTTCAGTATCAGGAGTGTACTTTGTCACTTTTTTTGCGGGTATCTCAATGGTAAAGACAGATCCCTCGTTCTCTTTGCTCGCAAAACGAACCTTTCCACCATGCATCTCAGTATAATTTTTTACCATCAACATACCAATTCCGGAACCAACAACACCTGAATTGATAGCATTCTCACTTCGATAAAACTCTTTAAACAATTGTTTTTGCCCTTTTATACTAATCCCAATTCCATTATCTGTTACTCTCAGAAACCAAAATCTCCGGTTATGCCATATCTCAACCTTTACCTTCCCATCTTCATGTGAATACTTGATGGCATTGGAAAGCAAATTATCCACCACTTTCTCTATCATCCCGGCATCAACTCCTGAAGAGAATTCTGTATCATTGCTCACCACCGACAAATCTATATTTCTCTGTTGTGCAAAAGATTCAAACATCATGACCCGGTGCTCCACCAATTGCGTAATATTAGCCATGCGAAGATTTACCTGTGCTTTTCCCCTATCTATTTTCTGAAAATCGATCAATTGCGATGCAGCATTCAACAAGCTCTTCACCTGTTCATTGGCAAGAGAAATAAAATGCCGGGCCCTGGGAGAAAATCCGGATTCTCTTGTAATTTCTTCAAAAGGCCCGCTAATCAATGTCAGTGATGTTCTCAGCTCATGAGCAGCATTGGTGAAAAAACGGATCTTCTCTCTGGAATGCAATTGCTGAATCAAATTAAGATGATAACGAAAAATGAAATAAAGAACCCCCACTACAAAAACGACTAAAATGAGGTAAAACCACAATGTACTCCAAAATGCAGGTTTTATTACAATGATCAAACTTCGCTCATCTATAACATCAGACAGAGAGTTATTAAACATTCTAACTTTCAGCTCATACTCCCCATCTGCCAGATTGGCAAATGAAAACATTCTGTTTAATGCAGGCTTACTCCAGGTTTCACCCAAACCTTTCAGTTTCCATGATAGCTTTGTATGCGGTTCAGAAGCCCCAACCGGCAACAATTCAACCGTCAGGGTGTTTTTGTGATAGGGAAGCACAATCTCGCGAAGACTGTCAACTGGAACAGCCAGGTCATAAATTGAAGAATCTCTAATGGTACGACCGGCAATCAAAATATCCTGAAAAAATATCTTCCCTGTCAAGTTGTTTTTTTCTTCGATCTCTTCAGGATCAAACATAAGAATCCCCTGGTTTGTACCCAGAACCAATTCTCCGGATGATAACATTATTCCGGCATCCTGATTAAAAACAATATTGGCAAGAGGCAAATTCGAAGAATAAGAAAAGGTTTTACCTTCTTTAGGAGAGAACCGACACAAACCTTCTTCTGTTCCAAGAAACAAACAATCCCCAACCCGGGTAATACTATTAACAAAATTACTTGAGAGTCCATCAACAGCAGTAAATTCATCCTCAACGAACCGTTCTTCCAGATTAAACTTTACCAGCCCTCTGCCACTGGTAGCACACCACACAATTTCTCCATCCAATAAAATATCATGTACAATATATCCATCCATCAAAACATCTACCGCCCCATCTTTTTTGTTCACAGAAATCAACCCGTATGGGACCCCCATAAGCATATTGTTATCGGAATATTCATCGACAACATATACTGGTTGAGTTTCAAACTTAGAGGCTTCGTCCGTGTCAACATTATAACGCACAATATTCTCAACAATTCCGGCAATCCAAACATTCCCGTCTTCATCATTCCTGATATCAAAAACAGAATTTCCAAGATTATCAAACCTTTTAAATTCCCGTCCAGAATCCCTGTGAAACAAAAACACCCCGCTTTCCCAGGTCCCCGCCCAGATTCGTCCTTTATCATCTTCAGCAATGGAAAGAAAGACACGCGACTCACCCGGTTTATTCTCATAAAAAAAGTTATTCCACCGGTCCTGCTTGACCTCCCATTTACTCAATCCATTATTGGTTGCAAACCAAATGTCTCCATTACTATCTTCAAAAACATCATTTATAAAATCATTTACAAGAGAATTAGGTATATTGATTTGATGTTTGATATGCCTTATACTTTGTGGCGTTTGTTCAAAAAAAGAAACCCCTCCGCTAAAAGTACAAACCCAAATGCGATTCTTATCATCTTTGAAAATGTCATATACCCCGTTACCGTTTAACGATTGCGGATTATCGACATCTTCCCTGTGAATATTCAGAACCTTAGTTCCCTTTCTGTCAAGTTCCCACAAACCATGACCGTCATATCCCAACATTATGGTACTGTCGGTATTGGCCTCAATGGCAATAGCCGGCTGCGAAGGCAAATGATCAATATCCACCGCAACAAGCCGATCAAACCTTACATCATAATAATATATTCTACCTAAAGTTGTCCCAATCCACAACTGTCCTGTTTTGCTGTGAAAATACAACTGAGATATTTCAGGACGTGTATCAGAATTTATGGCAAACAGATGATCCTTTTCGCCTGTTGAAGAGTCAACAAGGTACAATTCTCCGGCATGTCCGTGAAAAAAATATTCATCATCGTACCTTTCAATAAAATGATCTTTTTCATTCGTTTCCGTAATTAACTTCACGCCCTTTTTATCAGAATATTTGTATAACCCAAAGGTGGCAGCAATATAGAACGATGAGTCATCACATAATAAAACATCACTCACAACAAGACGATCATTTCCCAAAGACACTCTTAAATCAAATACAAAGTCAAACCGATCATAAACAGAATTATACTCAAAAAACTGACCATTATTGGTATAGGCAAAAAGCCTTGAATTCCGGAACAGTAAATTAACACTAATCACATTTGCAGTCACATATGGTAATTCATATTGTCGTTCATCATCCTCCGTAAAACGAAAAACACCGGATTTAGATGAAACCCAGATAAAACCATTATCATCCTCACAAACAGAATTAGCCCCCAAAACCGAAACACCATGAATATCACCGATATTATAAAACACGCGATTCCCGTTACCGGCCCACAAATCTGAACATATGAAAAGCAGCAGAATATTAACTATAGAAAAAAGAGGGAAATAAATCTTGCTCATCTGCAAATAATCTTTTCCTTGAGTAATGAACCTTTTGAGCGACCTAAAAATGCTTTTTTACATCTTTCTGCTTTTCTGCTTCATATTTTTCAAAAACCACGGTTATATTTCACCTTAGATCTCTTGTTCATGATCTTATAACCAGCTAACAAAAAAGATACTTAACAATAAAAGGCCGAATGGCTTTCTTACCGAATAATGGAACTAGTTTCAATTGAAAACAAGAATACCAGAAAACCTGGAATACTGTTTTCTAAACTCAACATTATGTACAAAAAGTACATAGTTTAACATTGCATCACCAAAAGTATTTAATTCTGTTATAAATATCAATGAAATATTAAATTAAACGTTGTTTTTACTTTTTATCATTGGTATCCGGTTAAAAAATTGAAATTGCTTCACTACGTCCGCAATAACGGGCCTTTGCAGGATATTGAGGATTGGTAGGGGTTGATTTTCGGCTTTGCCGAAAATCAACCCCTACCAACCCGACTAACCACTTTAAGACCGAGTCATTGCGAGCAGAGCGAAGCAATCTTCTTTCAAAATAATAATTTTTCCGGGACATTAGTGATTTTTTATATTGTCCTCCCCCTAATTACAGGACAACCAGCAACTTCCCTGTTTAAACCACGAAAAATCAGCAGAAACGATTCCTTCATCATTACTTTATTATATCTGGTTTTTAAAATCAAATGTCCAGAATCAAAACTCCCCTGAGTAAAACCTGACTATTTTTGTTAACAAAGAGGGTCATTAAATTCTCAACCATTAACATTCGGCAATAAACCAATCCGCAGAAACATTGTCAAAGCTGATATTAAAATCTGACGGAGAGAAAGTTCATGTTCCCGCAATTTTGCCATCAATAGGTTTATCACAAGAAACCACTTAAAATTTGGAAAACATACTCAATAAATATTAAAATTCTACATCAATGAAAAAACGTAACACATTCTTTCTTGCAAGCATCTTTCTTGCCTTTGTTTTTTTATCTTCATGCAACAGAACAGAACAGCGCAATACAGACTCACTTCAGGAGGCATTTAAGCCATACTTTCATATAGGGACTGCACTCAATTTCCGACAGGTAATGGGGCATGATACTGCCACTATGGAAGTGGTAAAAAAGCACTTTAATTCCATTGTTGCAGAAAACTGTATGAAAAGTGGAATGATTCAACGAGAGGAAGGGGATTTTAACTTTGAACTCGCAGATCAGTTTGTGAAATTTGGAGAAGAAAACGATATGTTCATCATCGGACATACGCTCATCTGGCACTCCCAGGCCCCCCGCTGGTTTTTTACCGATGAGGATGGGAATGATGTTTCCAGGGAAGTACTCATCGAAAGAATGAAGAACCATATTTACACGGTAGTTGGACGCTACAAAGGGAGGGTCCATGGTTGGGATGTGGTAAATGAAGCCATCGTGGATGACGGTTCATTCCGAAAAAGCAAGTTCTATGAAATCATTGGTGAAGATTTTATAAAACTGGCATTTCAATTTGCGCATGAGGCAGACCCGGATGCAGAACTGTATTACAACGATTACTCCATGGCAGTTCCAGGAAAAAGAAACGGGGTGGTAAAAATGGTGCAGAAATTACAGGAACAAGGAGTGAAAATTGATGCCATAGGAATGCAGGGGCATATTGGACTGGATTATCCGGAAGTTCAGGAATTTGAAAACAGCATTAAAGCTTATTCCGATCTTGGTGTTAAGGTAATGGTAACAGAGCTGGATCTGTCTGTACTTCCAATGCCGGACTGGGGAGCAGGTGCAGAAATCTCCAAAGATTATGAATACCAAAAGGAACTCAACCCCTACACAGAAGGGCTCCCGGATTCTGTAAATGTGCTTTTTGAAAAACGTTATCTCGATTTTTTTAATCTTTTCCTTAAACATCAGGATGTTATTTCAAGAGTAACATTATGGGGGGTAAATGACAACAACTCATGGAAAAACAATTGGCCGGTGCGGGGAAGAACCGACTATCCCCTGTTATTTGACCGGAATAATGAGCCAAAGCCTGTGGTGGATAAAATAATCCAGGAAGCTTTAACAAAAGATCGTTAGATTTTTAGAGGTTAGTGACAAAAAAGGCAGAAGCTAAAGAGGCAGAAGGCAAAAGAAAAAATATTGAACCAAAATCACGACGCATATGAACCATTCCGAAAGAATAGGATTTCTAATTCTCCTTGCTTCGCTTTTGGCACCAGTCAAGGCGCAGAATATTATCGAACTCAACACAGGAAACATACTTGATGTTGAAAATGATGACACTTATATTAAAAACCAACATGGATTAATAACGGAGGTTTTTTCTCCGTCCATTGAGATGTTTTTACCAACAGAGAGCGACTCCCTATGTCCTGCGGTCATCATATGTCCCGGAGGAGGTTACAGCGTCATTGTTTATGAGGGAGAAGGCATTTCAACGGCAAAAGAAATGGCAGCAAATGGCATTGCAGCTTTTGTTTTAAAATACAGGTTACCTGGCTCGTCTGCAGATGACGGGAAAAATCTTCCGTTAAAAGATACCCAAAAAGCCATTAAATTCATCAGAGAAAAAGCATCAAAGTGGAATATTAACTCCGAAAAAATAGGAGTCATGGGGTTTTCGGCAGGAGGGCATTTAGCATCAACCTTAGCGACTCATTATCGCCCCATTATCGACAATCCGGAAAACACAAGTCTGCGTCCTGACTTTCAAATATTGGTTTACCCTGTCATCAGTATGCAGGACAGTCTCACCCATTTGGGAACCAGAAATCAACTTTTGGGTAAAAACCCGGACGCTGAAGACATCCGCAACTTTTCATCCGAACTACAGGTGGACAGCAATACACCTCCCGCATATATCACACATGCAACGGATGACATTGTTGTAGATGTAGATAACAGCATTTTCTATTTCGAAAAATTAAGACATCATAATGTACCCGTGGAAATGCACATTTATCAAAAAGGAAATCATGGCTTCATTTTCAATCACGAAAGCTGGACAGAACCGCTCTTGCAATGGATGAATAGTTCAGGATTTCTCAACAACTAATTGATTATAATCCAATCACACCGTACATCTAAATGATTCATAATGAAAACACTATATCAAAAACAACTCCCAAAAACTTTTTTGGCATTGATACTTTGTTTTTCTCTGTTCCCCGCTTCTTCAATCGGACAAAAACAAAAAAACACCCGCAATCTGTTTTTGGAAGCGGGATACAGTCAGGAAGAAATCGATAAAAAGGTAGAAAAAGCTTATTACGACCTCTTTGAAGGCCCGGACCGTATCTATTTCGAAGTTGGCGACTCTATGGGTTACGTATCAGACATCAAAAATCATGATGTACGCACAGAAGGCGTTTCATATGGAATGATGGTGGCTGTTCAACTAAACAAAAAAGAAGTATTTGACCGGATCTGGCGTTGGTCAAAGAAATATCTCCAACATCAGGAAGGTCCGGGGAAAGGCTATTTTGCATGGAGCTTTGACCCCCAAAAAATGAAAATCAACTCGCCCGGAAGTGCATCAGACGGAGAATTCTATTTTGTCACCACATTGCTGCTTGCATCTAACCGTTGGGGTAATGATACCGGAATCGACTATTATGCCGAAGCCCGGAATATTCTGGATGCGATGTGGGAAAAAGAGGGGAACGGGTACGTCCAACCCTTTATCAATCTGGAACACAAACAAATTTCTTTTGTTCCGGGAGGAGATGGCTACAATTGGACAGACCCCTCTTATCATGTACCAGCATTCTACGAAATATGGGCCGAATACGCCAACGATGGCCATGAACAATTCTACCGTGACTGTGCTGACACTTCCAGAGTTTTTCTGCACCGTGCCTGTCATCCTGTTACCGGCTTAAATTCAGATTACACAGAATTCAGTGGGGAACCTCATCCAACACGCTGGATGAAACCGGGATTCAGATACGATTCGTGGCGCGTACCCATGAATATTGCCATGGATTATATTTGGTACGGAAAAGATAAAGAATGGCAGGAAGATTACGCTGAGCGTTTTCAAAGCTTCCTGAGATCTGAAGGAATAGACTCTTTCAAAGACCAGTATAATCTTGATGGCTCAAAACCTGAATGGATTCTCCCTGCAGGCGATTATCCTCCAAAGCTCAGACATTCACTGGGCCTGATATCCACAGCCGCCACCGCCTCTCTCATCAATATCAACAATAACGAAAACAGCATGGATTTTGTCCATAAAATCTGGAACGAAAAGCTGGAACCTTACGAAGACGGTTACTTCGATCCATATTATGACGGATTATTATACCTTTTCAGTTTGATGCATTTAAGTGGAGAATACAGGATCATTACTCCCACTGGAAATTAAAACTGAAATATTATCAATCAACAGATCGTTAGATTTTTAGATTTAAGAGAAATCGCAAATTACTAACAACCTGTATTTTAACACAATAGAGCCGTGACTTCTAATCAGCTAATTAAAAGCATGTCACGAGAACTTAACGGACTATTAATCAATAACTAAACCCGATAAAATGAAAAACATACTTCTTTTCTTCTGTTTGTTCTTCACCAATTACGCCTTTGCTCAAAGTCCCGTCAATCCGCCTTCCGATGGTTTTGACATTTTTATAGAAAGCATTCCGCATGGAAAAACAGACACCATAACCTATCAGTCAAAAACCGTAGGGAACGACAGGAATGCTCTTATTTACACACCCCCTGGATACGACAACAGCAAAAAGTACCCGGTTCTTTATCTGCTGCACGGTATTGGAGGTGATGAATTTGCCTGGACCAACAATGGAAATGCCGGAACCATTCTGGATAATCTGTATGCAAAGAACAAATTAGAACCCATGATTGTGGTGATGCCCAATGGAAGGGCCATGAAAAATGATCGTGCCGAAGGCAACATTTTCAGCCCTGAGCGCGTGGAAGCATTTGCAATTTTTGAAAAAGACCTCATCAGCGATTTAATTCCTTTCGTTGAAAAGAATTATCCGGTTAAGAAAGACCGCGAAAACAGGGCCATAGCAGGACTATCCATGGGCGGAGGCCAATCACTCAATTTCGGACTCGGCAATCTCGACAAATTTGCCTGGGTGGGCGGGTTTTCATCAGCCCCAAATGCAAAAAAACCCACCAAACTGATTCCGGATCCTTCCAAATTAAAAAGTAACCTCAATCTATTATGGCTGTCATGCGGGGATAAAGACAATCTGATTCCCATCACTGAAAACGTTCATAATTATCTGAATGAATCAGATGTTCCGCATATCTATTATGTGGATCATGGCTATCACGATTTCAATGTTTGGAAAAACAGTTTGTTTATGTTTTCCCAACTACTTTTCAAACCGGTGGAAGAAGCAACGTTCGATGACATAAGCAATGTGGGCCGTCCAGCCGAAACAAGTATTCGTTCATCAGAATTTCCTAAGGTTCATCCTGATGGAACTGCTACTTTCCAAATTAAAGCACCCGAAGCTGAGAAAATTCAGTTGGATCTGGGACGAAAATATGACATGAATAAAACCGAAGAGGGCATCTGGCAGGTAACCACAGATTCTCTCGGAGAAGGGTTTCATTACTATTCATTGCTGATTGACGGAGTGGCTATAGCCGATCCTGCCAGCGAAACCTTTTACGGCATGGGACGCATGGCCAGCGGCATCGAAATTCCTTTTAAAGGAGACGATTACTACACCATCAAAAATGTTCCTCACGGCGATATCCGCATTAAACGATACTATTCCGAAGTTACCAACAGCTGGAGAGAGTTTTACATTTACACGCCTCCGGGGTACGGAAATACAGATCAGGAATACCCGGTTCTGTATCTTATGCATGGCGGCGGTGAAGACCAGCGGGGATGGGCCACTCAGGGCAAAACGGATATCATCCTCGATAACCTGATTGCTGAAGAAAAAGCCAAATCCATGATCATTGTAATGGTGGATGGCAACATACCTGCACCGGGTTTTGGCGAAGCCACACTTACCCTTTTCGAGAAAGAACTTACGGAAGCAGTTATTCCTTTTGTGGAGAACAACTACCGCACAAAAACAGGTGCCGAAAACCGGGCCCTCGCCGGTTTATCCATGGGTGGTATCCAAACCCTCTATGCAGGAATTTACAATACAGATTTATTTTCAAGCCTGGGTGTTTTCAGCTCAGGATGGATTATTGGTGCACACAACGATATCGCAAGTGCGCAATACGAGTTTATGGGTAAAAATGCCGAAAAAATTAACACCAACCTTAATAACTTCTGGATTTCAATGGGCGGCAAAGAGGATATTGCCTGGAAAAACTGCCAGCTGATGATGGCTAAATTCGATGAACTCAATATCGATTACACCTACAGTGAATACCCTGGTGGCCATACCTGGCCGGTCTGGCGCAACAATCTTTATAATTTCGCCCAGTTGCTTTTTAAATAGTGCTTGCAAGAAAGCGGCAATTGCTGCGTTATGCTCGTCTTCAAAACAGTCATTTACGAAAAGTAAACTCCTGTTTTTCAGTCATCGCAAGCCTTGCACTTGCAGCCTTCTTATCAAGCGCTGGTAAAAAAATGAGTTTCTTGTCGGAACTAAATAATTTGAACGAGTGAAACGAGCATGGCAACGGTTGCCTCAAAAGAGGATGTAAACAATTAACCATGCGAGTTCCATCAGACCAATAACTTAGATAAATTATTTACTGATGAAACGAGCATGGCAACGATTGCCTCAAAAGAACATGTATAAATTCTTGAATGCGAGTTCCATCCGACCTTAATTAATAAATTTTATACGGATGAATATAAAAGAGATAAATATCCCGTTTTGTTTTTTATTGAGCTTTTTGATAATCAACGGAACTTCATTGTTTGCACAAAAACTAACACTCAATAAAAAAGAGTATTTCGAAAAAACCGGGCTTAATGTTTTGGTTTTCAACAATGAGTACAACGGCTTCTTTTTTGACGAAAAAACAGCCGGAATTGAGCTCATTCATCATGGAGTCAGAACCTCCACAGGAGGAGCCGTTAGACTGCAAAACACGCCTGAACAATGGGACTTAATACCTACATTAGTAGAAAAAAATGTTGACCAGGCCAACAAAAGCATTGCATTTACACTTCGGTATGATGCCTATGATTTTGACTCAAAGATAACCGTAACCCCGGAAGGAGATGGTTTTCAAATTGTTATTTCCTTAGATCAGCCGGTTCCTGAATCATTGAAAGGAAAAGCAGGATTTAATCTTGAGTTTTTACCTTCTGCCTACTTCGAAAAAAGTTATTTGGTTGACGGAAAGCCTGAAACCTTCCCGCTTTACCCTTCAGGAAATACAGCCATTAAATCATCGAAAAACAAAATACCCCAGTTTGGCGGTCACAATACTTTTGATGATCGCGGACTGGATGAATACATTATACCCAGGCCACTTTCGCAGGGAAACACCCTGGTGTTGGCTCCCGAAGATCCGGAAAGATATGTAAAGATTAAATCGGATTCGGAAATAATGCTTTTTGATGGTCGCAATCTGGCACAAAACGGTTGGTTTATTGCCCGAAGTATTTTACCAGCCAACCAAACCGGAGAGGTTCTGAAATGGTACGTAGAACCAAATACCATCGAAAATTGGGTTCGCGAACCCAACATTGGTTTCTCTCAGGCTGGATATCACCCGGATCAAAAGAAAGTAGCCGTTATTGAACTCGACCAGAATGACACTCCCCTGAAAGAAGCCTCCATTTTCGAAGTAACTCCATCAGGCGAAAAAGTAAAACAGCTGACTGTTGACACAGAAGAATGGGGGAAGTATCTGCGCTACAACTATCTGAAAGCGGACTTCAGTTCAATCACAGAACCAGGTTTGTATTGCATCGAATATGGTGACCAAATAACCAATACCTTCTCTGTTGATGAAAATGCATTAAAAAATGTATGGCATCCTACATTAGATGTCTTCCTTCCGGTGCAAATGGATCACATGAAAGTAAACGAAGCTTATCGCACATGGCATGGAGAACCCTTTAAGGATGACGCATTACAGGCTCCCGTAAACATCGAATTCTTTGATGGTTACAGCATGGACTCGGTAACCGATACCAAATACAAACCATTGGAGCGGATACCCGGATTGGCAGTTGGTGGCTGGTTTGATGCCGGCGACTATGATATCCAAACCGGCACTCATTGTCGTACAATCCAAAGCCTCGTGGATTCGTGGGAGTACTTCAAGGTTAATCGTGACCAAACTTTTATTGATCAGGAAACACGATATGTGGACATCCATCGTCCCGATGGCGATCCCGATATTCTTCAGCAAATAGAACATGGCACATTGAACCTTGTGGCACAGATTGAAAATATCGGCCATCCTGTTCGGGGTATTATTGTGCCCCGATTGCATCAATACCATCATCTGGGTGATGCTTCTACAGAAACAGACAATCTGCCATACAATCCGGATCTTGAACCTTACGAAACAGATGGAGTTAGTTCAGGAACGCTGGACGACCGCTGGGCTTTTACCAATCGCAACTACAGGCTTGACTTTTCAACTGTTGCGGCGCTCTCTGCAGCTAACAGAGCATTAAAAGACTACAACAGTAAACTGGCTGATAAGTGCCTCCGTCTGGCCAAAAAACTTTATACCGAAGCCCGGGAGATCATGAAAACAGCCAAACCCGACAGATATTCACGATGGGGACGTTTTAATGAAATCGCTGCCGCACTTCAACTCTATATTGCTTCGGGAGACAATGCTTATGCCGAGCGCTACGAGGAATTGATATGGCCGGCTTTGGAAGAATCATCAGAATGGACACTCTCGATTGCACTTAATGCCCTTCCCCACATGGATGAAAACTTTAAAAAGAAGCTGAAAAAGTACGTCGTTAAACATAAAGCGGAAATTACAGCATTAAAAGCCGATAATCCATACGGGGTGCCAATTTCGACAAGGGGATGGGCTGGTAATTCAGGTGTTATCGAATGGGCAACCACTAATTATATGGCATATAAAGCTTTTCCTGAAATTATGGATAAAGAAGATGTTACCAGAGGCCTGGATTACTTGTTTGGATGCCACCTTCATTCCAACATCTCATTTGTTTCGGCTGTGGGAACCCGCTCAAAAAAAGTAGCCTATGGTAGCAACCGGGCCGACTTTAGTTTTATTGCCGGAGGGATTGTACCAGGAGTGTTGATATTGAATCCTGATTTTCCGGAAAACAAGGAAGACTGGCCGTTTTTCTGGGGAGAAAATGAGTATATCATCGATATTGGTGCAGCTTATATTTATTTAGCCAATGCAGTTAATGAACTGCTGCATGAAAATTAACCACTAACCAAACCATAGAAGCTATGATACGCCTTAAAACCTTATGTTTATTCACATTAATATGCTGCTTGTTTTTAAGCAATATTACCGCACAAGAAACCGCATTGATAAAAATCGACCCCGCCCGAACCATTGACACCATTGATCCCAATATCTATGGAGCCTTTGTGGAGCCCATCCGAACTGTTGTTTATGGAAATATATATGATCCCGAGTCACCATTTGCCGACGAAAATGGCTTTCGGAAAGATTTCATTGACCTTATCAAAGAACTAAACATCCGCAACGTACGGTGGCCCGGAGGAAACTTCGTGTCAGGGTACAACTGGGAAGATGGCATCGGCCCCAAAGACCAGCGGCCGGCAAAACTTGATTTGGCATGGAAACAAATTGAAACCAATCAGATGGGAACCGACGAATACGCCAAATTTTGTAGTCTGATTGGTGCGGATAATTTTTTGTGCATCAACGGCGGAACAGGCACACTGGATGATGCACGCAACTGGGTAGAGTATTGCAACTATGAAAAGGGGACTTACTATTCAGACCTGCGAAGAAAATATGGCAATGAAGAGCCGTTTAATGTAAAATACGTAGGCCTTGGAAATGAAATAGACGGGCCTTGGCAGATGGGACAAAAATCAGCCGAAGATTATTGCAAATTCGCACTGGAAGCCGGAAAACTTATCGAGATTATCGATGAAGACATTAAGCTCGTTGCTTCCGGTTCTTCACTATACCGTCCAGGGAATAAATGGGTTGATTGGAATGAATATGTGCTGGATCAAATGGTGGGTAAAATAGACTACATCTCAATACATCGATATGCCAGCGAAGCCCTTCCCGGAGGCAGAGAAAACGACGTTTTTTCGGATCACATGTCCCTCGGGCTGGAAATAGATGAGAAAATAGAAACCACACAGGCTTCCATCAAAAAAGCAATGGTAAAATCCGAATCCGAGCGTCCGGTTTACATCTCCTTTGATGAATATTCACCCGGTTTTGGAGGGATTAGAAGTGCTTTATTGCTTGCACAGCACCTGAACTCATTTATCAGACATGCCGATATTGTAAAAATGGCCAACATTACCATGATCACAAACCTTACAGGCAATTCGCCCGAAGGTGTTTTCAAAAACTCACTGTTTCACACATTCAATCTCTATTCTAATAATGCCCTTGGCAACGCTTTGGATGTTTATACTGATGGACCATCTTATGACAATGAAATATTCGACAACATCCCCTATTTAGATGTAACAGCAATATATAACGAGTCGGAAAAGAAAGTAATTGTGAATGTGGTAAACAGGCACGAGACTGATGAAATTGAGACAAAAATCGATTTACAAGCCGGGAAATACGCTGGCAAGGCCACTGCTAAAGTAATTAATGCCGATAATCTGGATGCCCAAAATACCCTTGACGAATCGCCTGTTTCGGTTGAAACCAGGCAAATGAGCTTCAAAGGAAATGTCATCCAACACACTTTTCCTGCGCATTCATTCACTCAAATAGAAATCGCGACGAAATAAATCTTCTAATTTTTTGTCATGCAACGTACAATAACAAAACTGATTCTTCTAAGCATTGTCGGTGTTTCCATTATGGCTTTCATCCCCGGCGGGGAGCATAGTCAAAAGCCCATATATCTGAACACCGCCTATTCATTTGAAGAAAGGGCAGCTGATCTGGTTTCGCGGATGACTCCCGAAGAAAAACAAAGTCAGTTTGGCAATACCATGCCCGCCATTCCGCGACTGGGAATCAACTCATATAATTTCTGGGGAGAAGCTCTGCACGGAATAATGGGCCGAAATAACAACAGCGGAATGACGGCCACCTCATTTCCAAATAGTGTAGCAGCTGGCGCCACCTGGGACCCTGAATTGATTAAGCGGGAAACCGAAGTCATTTCGGATGAAGCCCGGGGGTTCAACCATGATCTGATTTTCACCCTTACCTACTGGTCGCCAGTTATTGAACCTGCCCGAGATCCACGTTGGGGAAGGACTGCCGAGACATTTGGTGAAGACCCGTACCTGGTTTCGGAAATAGGAAAAGGATTTATTCAGGGCATGATGGGGGATGACCCACGATATCTAAAAACTGTTCCCTGCGGGAAACACTATCTGGCCAACAATACCGAGTTTAATCGTCATTCGGGGAGTTCCGAACTGGACCAGAGGGACATGTATGAATACTACCTCCTTCCCTACCGGACCCTCATTCGCGATTACAATCTTCCGTCAATAATGACCTCTTACAATGCAGTGAACGGGGTTCCTGTATCAGCAAGTAAGTTTCTGGTCGATACCATTGCCCGTAAATTATATGGGCTGGAGGGATATGTAACCAGCGATTGTGGTGCCATCGACGACATTGTGAGAGGCCACCACTATGCCGACAATTACACAGAGGCTGCTGCAATGGGCATCAGCGCAGGTGTGGATATCGATTGTGGCGGAGTTTATCAGAATCATGCACTAAAAGCATTGGAAGCCGGATTAATTACCCAGGGCGATATAGATAAAGCGCTGATAAATATTTTCACAATCAGAATGCGCACCGGTGAATTTGATCCCAAAGGCATGGTGCCTTACGCCGGAATCAAACCCCATAAAGTAAATGATCCTTCGCACAATGACCTGGCCATTGAAATGGCAACAAAAACACCTGTCCTACTGAAAAACAATGAAGTGTCAGGAGATAAAGCATTGCCCATTGACTTGACTCAAATTAATAAAATAGCCGTTTTAGGGCCTCAGGCCGATTTAGTAGAATTGGGAGATTATTCCGGCCCTGTAGAACCCCATTTGAGAATCACTCCGCTGGCCGGAATTCAAAACTACATTAAAGTACATAACCTCGATACAGAAGTTGTTTCCACCTCGGACGGTAACACTTCCAAAAACACAGACTTTTATACAATTTCAGGTTTCTCTACTGTCACCACCGATGGCAAAATCAAAGAATATGATGCCACCAACTTTGATCAGTCAGCCAAAGGGGTGATTGCATCCGAGCGCTTCGGCAGATCTGCTGTAAGAGGAATTAAAGATGGTGACTGGACTTTATACGATAATATTGACATTACCGATGTGGATTCCATCCGCTTCAACATGACCATCGCACAAGAAGGTGGGCTGCTGGAGGTTCGTGTCGGGTCTGCCACCGGAAATGTGCTGGCATCCAAAGAAATTGTTTCCGGCAACCAGGAAAATAACAATTCATGGTTCAGACGCCCGGAAACAATCCCTGTTAAAATTAACACTCTGGGAATAACAGGACCACAGACCCTCGTTTTGGTTTATCATGAACCTGAACCCGACGGCACCGACCAGGAAACGCTGGATATGGCAGCATCCGCTGATGTAGCGCTGGTATTTGTCGGAACCGATCAATCCACCGGAAGAGAAGAGTCAGATCGCTTTGCTATCACACTTCCCGGCAATCAGAATAAACTGATTAAAGATGTGGCTGATGCCAATCCCAACACCATTGTGGTGATGCAGACAATGGGAATGGTAGAAGTTGAGGAATTTAGAAACCATCCCAATATCAAAGGTATCATCTGGACAGGATACAACGGTCAGGCACAGGGAACGGCAATGGCAAAAATCCTTTTTGGCGAGGTCAATCCGGGAGGAAAACTCAATGTCACCTGGCATAAATCGCTCAATGATCTGCCCGAATTCAACGATTATACCCTGAGAAAAGGAAAAGGAAATGACGGACGAACTTACTGGTATTTCGATGACAAGGTATCTTATGAGTTTGGTTTTGGTCTCTCCTACACCACATTTGCATACAGCAATTTTGCCATAAGCCGGAACAGTATTACTCCCAACGATAAAATCACGGTTAGCGTGGATGTAAAAAACACCGGTAAAGTGGATGGTGATGAAATCGTTCAGGTTTATGTAAAAACACCTGACAGTCCGGCTTCGTATAACAGGCCCATTAAACGACTAAAAGGCTTCCAACGGGTGACCATTCCTAAAGGCCAGGTAAAAAGAGTACACATTGATATCGATTGTGAAGACCTTTGGTTTTGGGATGCCGAAAATGATCAAATCACTTTTGACCAGGGAAAATACATTTTCGAAATTGGTGCCTCTTCAAGAGACATCAAAGGCCAGGTAGAAGCCACCATGCAAGGCAGTTACAAACCTGAACTCGTCAATATTGTGGCCGAGAGTGACAGGATTGTTCTGGAGCCGGGTGATGTCATCCAAACCAGCGTAACCGCTGCAATGACCGACGACAGCTTCTACAACATTAACAAAGTCAGGGTCACATACCGAAGCAATAATCCTGATGTGGTAAGTGTTGACCCAAAAGGTGAAGTAACGGCAACGGGTATCGGTGTTGCATCAGTTTTTGCAGATGTTACCATTGATGGCAAAACGGTATCCGACAGTTATCCGGTGAAGGTAATGCCCGATTTAACACCAGGATCTATTTTGGTAAATGGTAAAATCATTCCCGAGTTTAACCAGGACATTAAAGCCTACAGCTACCTGCTAAAAAAAGGCTCAACGGTGCCAAAAGTAAAAGCTTCAGCGGTCAGTAACCAAATCAGGGTAGATATTCAACAAGCGAAAGATATCCCCGGAACTGCCGTGGTAACGTTGGTTGATGACATTACTCTGGAAAAAAATATTTACTATGTGAATTTTGATGCTAAATCTGTCAGTGATGAGTTTAATGGATCCGAGATTAATTCCCAATGGAAATGGTTACGCGAAAACCCATCTGCTCACTCCCTTACGGAGAAAGAGGGAGCACTTACCATTACAAGTGAACCCGGTGGGGTTTCGGAAAGAACCAACAATGCAAAAAACATTCTGTTGCAAAGTGCCAATTCCGACTGGACGATAGAGACGAAACTGGTGGGATCGAGGATGCCATCCCAGCCTGAAAACGCGGGAATCATTGTTTACCAGGATGATGAAAATTTCATTAAACTGGTACACAGGGCAGTAATCAAGACTACCCGCATCAGAGAACCTCAACCGGGAACCATCGACCTGGTTATAGAAGAGAACGATATCTCCAAATCACTGGCTTCCTTTAAACTCAAAGACCCCATAACAGGAAGTAATGAACTGATTCTTAAATTAACAAAAAAAGGAAGCATGTACACCGCTTATTACTCTGTGGATAACGGTGAAAACTTTGAGAACCTGGGAACAGCCGATCTCCTGCTCAAAGATATCAGAGCAGGATTGATGGTGGCAGACGGTATAATATCCAATTATATGAAAAGTACATTCTGGTTTGATTCTGATACCACAAAGCCGGACACACCCTTTGATATTTCGTTTGATTATTTCAGAATTGAATCCAATGGAAATAAATAGTGTCTGTCCATAAGATACCACTTGCCGCATCAAACTTGCCGGCAGGTGATTAGATGTAAGCTATATAGCAAATAAAAATGCAAAAAATATTTACTAACCAAATAATCAAGACTTATTATGAACCACAAAATCAAAACACTTTTAGCAATATTTCTGATCTCCGGCAGCTACAGCTTTGCCCAGTCAGATGATAAAATAATCGAAGATTTTGAACCTTCGTCAGTAAACCAACCTGGCCATGAATACCCGATGGTCAACTCTGAAGGCCGTGTGCGGACACAAATATTTGCACCTGACGCCAATTACGTAAAACTCGACATTGGCGGAGTGAAATACGATTTGGTAAAGAACGAAGAAGGAATGTGGATAGGAGAATCAGCCCCCCAGGATGTGGGTTTCCATTACTATCAGTTGAATATTGACGGAGCATCGGTGCCCGATCCCGGAACGCTCTTTTACTTTGGCGCTTGCCGATGGGGTAGCGGTATTGAAATACCTTCCGATGATCAGGACATTTTTGCAGTTAAAAATGTTCCCCATGGGCATGTTCATGAAATCCTTTTTCCGTCGGAAAGCACACAAACATCCCGAAAAGCATTTGTTTATACACCTCCGGGGTATGAAAAAGAGACTTCGAAACACTATCCCGTATTGTATCTGCAACACGGCTATTGCGAAAACGAGACATCATGGGCCAGACAGGGACATGCCAATTTAATTATGGACAATTTGATTGCCGAAGGGAAGGCCAAACCATTCATTATTGTGATGACGTATGGAATGACCAACGAGATTGAATTTGGCGGTCTGCGTGAGTTTGACATCACCCCCTTCCAAACCGTTTTAGTTGATGAGCTCATTCCTTACATCGATTCCAATTACCGCACCCTTAAAAATCAGGAAAACAGGGCAATGGCAGGCTTGTCCATGGGTGGCTTCGAAACAAAGTTGATTACCCTGAACAGACCTGACGTATTTTCCTATTATGGCCTTTTTAGTGGTGGTGTATATAATCCTGAGGAGATTAAAAATCATAAAAACCTGAAGCTCGTTTTCATTAGCTGTGGAAGTAAAGAACGTCCTGATGGTGTAAAAAATGCTGTATCTGAGCTACAAGAAGCAGGATATAATGCTGAGTCTTACATTTCGGAAGGAACGGCTCATGAATTCCATACCTGGAGGCGAAGCTTACATCAGCTTGCCCAGCTATTGTTTAAATAATTCTTACAAATTAGGTTTATGAGATACATACATTTATTAATAATCTTATTCCTGTTAAGCAGTAATTTTGTTACTGCCCAAACAGAGAAGGTTAAGGAGGATTTTAAGCCTTCATCGGTAAATCAATTGGGCAAAGAGTTCCCTCAAGTCAATTCTGAAGGTCGTGTTCGTGTTCGCATTGAAGCTCCGGGGGCCAACAATGTTCAACTGGACATTGGAGCAGTAAAATATGACCTTACAAAGGATGAAAATGGCGTTTGGACAGGAGAATCATCGCCCCAGGATGAAGGTTTTCATTATTATCAGCTGAATATTGATGGGGCATCTGTCCCGGACCCGGGAACCAAATATTATTACGGTGCAGGCCGATGGGGCAGCGGCATTGAAATTCCCGCCCATGACAGGGATTTCTATGCATTAAAAAAGGTTCCACATGGCCTGGTCAGCGAAAACCTTTATTATTCCGATATTACCGAATCCTGGCGACGCTGTTTTGTTTATACTCCTCCCGGATATTATGAGGATATAAACAAACGTTACCCCGTACTTTATCTCCAGCATGGTAGCTTTGAAGATGAAACCGGCTGGTCAAGCCAGGGACATGCCAACCTCATCCTGGATAATCTGATTGCCGAGAAAAAGGCTGTTCCGATGATGATTGTGATGGATAACGGCTATGCATTCAAAGCACAAGACAAAGACGCAAAGGGGCGCCCGGCGATGGTCTTTGAAGAAGTGATGATGCAGGAAATAATTCCCATGATTGATGCCCGCTTCCGAACCCTGGCCAATCGCGAACACCGGGCCATTGCCGGCCTCTCGATGGGAGCCAACCAAACCATGCGAATTGCCATGAACAACCTGGACCATTTTGCATACTATGGTGGTTTTAGTGGCACAGCAAATTATCCCAGTTCCGACGAAATTGATGTGAAAACATTTTTAGACGGTGCCTTTGCAGATGATAAAAAAGTGGATGAACAGCTAAAAGTCCTTTGGCTGGGGTTGGGTACAAAAGAACCGGACCCTTTTCCCGGCTCAATAGGTGCATTCACAAATATGCTGAAAAAACAGGGGATACAGTACGAGTATTACGAATCGCCCGAGACTGCACATGAATGGCTCACCTGGCGCCGAAGTCTTTATCAGTATGCCCAATTATTATTTAAGTAGTTTATTTCAATTTTATGAACAAACACTGGACTTATATCCTTGGTTTGCTATTGTTTACACATTCGGTTTATGCACAGCAAGCCAACGTTAATTTGGAGTATAACCCTCAGGAAAATACTGAGGGTTATACCCCGTTTAGTGCACAGGTTAATTCACCGGAAGTGCACAACGACGAGACCGTAACCTTTCGCATTAAGGCACCCAACGCGGAAAAAGTTGAATTACCTGCCGGTGCCATTCACACTGCTCTTGACAAAGGACGTGAACCAATTCCTTTCACCAAAGGAGAAGATGGTATCTGGACATTAACCATTGGCCCATTAAAACCGGATATGTATGCTTACCACCTGCTGGTTGATGGTGTGCAAATTGCAGATCCCAATAACACTTACGCTGCTTTCACGGCTATGCCTCCCTACAGCCAGTTAATTGTTCATGGCGATAGCCCCGCCTATTACGATGCCCAAAATGTGCCTCATGGAAATGTTACACGTCATATTTATCATTCTGATGTAACCGATGGCGAACGCGAAATTTACGTTTACACTCCTCCGGGATACACCTCTGAAAAGAAATACCCCGTCCTCTATTTATTAGGTGGAAGTGGTGAGCTGCCCTCCAACTGGGTGTACGATGGCCGGGTAAATTTCATTATGGATAATCTGCTGGCCGAGGGCAAAGCCAGGCCGATGCTCATTGCCATACCCAACAATCAGATAATTCATCGCAATCACCCTAAACACGCTGACCTGACCTTCGATATCTTTGAAGAAGAACTCCGAAATCACATCATTCCATTGGTTGATGAAAATTACAGCACAGTTCAAACGCCTTCGGGAAGAGCAATTTCCGGTTTATCCATGGGCGGTCGTCACAGTATGTTTATCGGTTTCCGATCACTCGATAAATTTGCCAACTTTGGAATCCTCAGTGCCGGTGACGTTGATGCTGAGACATCACTTAAAGAATTTTTAAACGATCCTGAGGTAAACGGGAAAGTTGATTACCTTTTTGTCGGGCAAGGAACAAAAGAAGCCGAAAGCTTTTTTAATCACCGATGTCAGGCTCTTCATGATGCATTAACCAACCATGATATCGAACATGATTACTATATAGGCGGAAACGGCGGACACGATTGGTCCACCTGGCGGCACCTTTTGTATTACCGGTTTCTACCAAACCTTTGGAAAGACAACAACAAATAGCAGTTAAAAAACACATAAAAGACGAACAATAAGCTAACTAACCCTAAATAATTTAACACAACATTCAAAATTTAAGAATACTGTACATGCCGTAATTGTTAAAATATGGCTGTTCAAAAGCTTGCTATTTAGACTGAACAAACTTTACTATCTGAAAGGCGCGGTGGCCTGTCCGTTTTCCGGGCCGGCGGATTGCGGAAAACCAAAATGGGAGAATTTCAGGGCTTGCGCAATGTCCGGAAATTTTGGCTTTCGCGGGTGGATAGGTTTAAACGGACTAGCCCTTTTTCGTTCTTTTTGGGGCAATGCCAAAAAGGACATTAAAGAATAAATTAAAAATTGGCCTGCTGACTTTTTCAGCAGGCCATAATAAACCCACATACCAATGAAACGAGCATGATATTTTTTAAATATAAATATCACAAGAGAATATGTTTAAAAGAATATTATGCGAGAACGAAGCGGTTCCATTCGTTCTCAAATTTTTAATTAGTTCTTTATCACATAATTACAAAATTTTAAAAGGATGAAACGAGCATGATATTTTTTAAATATAAATCACAAGAGAACATGTTTAAAAAATATTATGCGAGAGCGAAGCGGTTCCATTCGTTCTCAAATTTTTAATTAGCTTTTTATTAGATAATTACAAAATTTTAAACGAATGAAAAACACAAAGACATTAATCTTCATACTTTTGGCTTTTTGGATGATCTCATGTACCAGCCAGCAAGAACCCGGCCAGGTAGAAGTCGAAGGCGGTACCATTCAGGGAACAGTGACCGAAGACCTGACCATTTTCAAAGGCATCCCTTTTGCAGCTCCCCCGGTGGGAGATTTGCGCTGGAAAGCACCACAACCCGTCGAAACATGGGAAGGGGTCAAACAGACTACCGAATTTGCCCCGGCACCCATGCAGGGCGGTAATCCTCCTTCCGGAAAAAGCGAAGATTGTCTTTACCTGAATGTCTGGACTCCAGCCAAAACAGCAGATGAGAAACTCCCCGTAATGGTTTGGATCTACGGCGGAGGCTTCAGTTTTGGCTCCACCTCGGAACCAGTCCATAATGGAGAACATCTGGCCCGCAAAGATGTGGTGTTGGTGAGTGTAGCTTACCGGGTAGGACAAATTGGTTTTCTGGCTCTTCCGGCACTCAGTGCTGAAAGTCCCAACGGAGTGTCTGGTAACTATGGGCTACTAGACCAGATCGCCGGATTACAGTGGGTACAAAACAACATCGAAGCATTTGGAGGCGATCCTGATAACGTGACCATCTTTGGGGAGTCCGCCGGAGGCATCTCGGTGAGCATGCTTTGTGCCTCTCCTTTAGCCAAAGGACTATTTCAAAAAGCCATTTCGCAAAGTGGTGGTTCTTTTGGCCCCACAGGTTCGACTACCTACCCCGGTGAAAACATGAAAACCCTTGCGCAGGCCGAGCAGGATGGCGTTGAATATCTGGAAAAATTTGAAGCGTCGTCAATCGATGAACTTCGGGAAGTTGATGCCGAAGAATTAATTCCCCAGGGTTGGACAATGCCGGGAAGCTGGCCAATTGTTGATGGGTACGTTATTCCCGATGATCAATATAATTTATATGAAAAAGGAAAGTACAACGATGTACCCGTATTGATTGGGTATAACTCAGATGAAGGCTTAAGTTTTCCTGCAGGCCGTACTCCCGAAGAATACATTGAAACGGTAACCAAACGATTTGGACCCTATGCTGACTCTCTGCTTCAGGCTTATCCGGTGGGAGAAAACACAGTGCCCAGAAGTGCCCGAAACTTGATGCGCGATGCAGCCTTCGGATGGCCTACCTGGAGTTGGGCCCGCTTGCAAACCAAAACCGGAAAATCTCCTGTTTATCTTTACTATTTCGACCAGCATCCCGAATATCCGGAAGACTCACCCCAGGCGGATCATGGAACACCTCATGGTGTGGATGTTCCCTATGTGTTTATGCACATGGATCAATCCAATCCCAACACAACAGAGGCTGATGTGAAAACATCGAAAATCATGGGAACCTATTGGACCAACTTTGCAAAATCCGGTAACCCCAATGGAGAAAATGTTCCTCAATGGCCTGTTTTCAGCAATGATGACCCCAAATTAATGATTCTGAAAACAGAACCTGAAGTTGCACCGATCCCTGATGAGGAGTCATTAAAAGTTATGGATGCTTACTTTGAATGGAGACGAACACCGGAAGGTGAAGAATGGGCTAAATAAAACCACAAATAATTAAACAGTCTATCATGAGCAAATTAAAAATTTCACTTAAGACACACTTTTTTTCATGGCTCATTTTGGCCACATCTTTGTTCTCATGTTCCAACACAAAAGAGGGAAGTGACGAGCAAATCTATGTATCAAAGAATTCACAGTATGTCCACCATGCGGCAGGAAACCCCTATCTTCCGCTATGGGAACATTTACCCGACGGAGAACCCCGCGTTTTTGAGGATCCGGATAACCCAGGGAAATACCGGGCTTACATCATAGGGTCTCACGATGTTCGCTATGAAAGTTACTGTGGCCCAGACATCAGAATGTGGTCAGCCCCGGTGGAGGATTTATCAACCTGGCGTGATGAAGGCCCGATTTTCACTTATGAAATAGAGGGACAATGGGATGTGATGTATGCACCGGATCTTGTGGAAGTTAAAAGAAAAGACGGCACAAAAGAGTACTATCTTTACCCGCATAGCAGAGGGCCGAATCGTGAAGCCATGGTTGCCAAAGGATCGCGTCCTGACGGTCCTTTCACGCCCATAAATTTAACAGAAGATGGAACCCGCACAGTTCCGGGAAGCATCCTGGGGTTTGATCCCGCGGTATATATTGAATATGTGACCGACCCCAACGATCCCGATTATGAAATTGGCTTCAGAGCATATGGATACTGGGGATTTCAAAGATCGATGGCCGCTCAGCTGGACCAGGAAACCATGTATTCAGTTCGACCGGGAACAGATGTGATTGACTACTTCCTGCCTGCAAGTTCCAGATACGGAGAGATCCGGGACCCAGAAGGCACCGAGTACCCATGTATTTATGAGGACGAAGATTTGGGGAGGTTTAATTTCTTTGAAGCTTCCTCCATCCGTAAAGTTGGAAACAAATACATCACTGTTTACAGTGGTTATTCAGGCCCCGACTACGGAGTGGGTAGTTCCAACTCCACATTGCGCTATGCTGTTGGCGATTCTCCCCTGGGACCATGGAAAAGTGGCGGAGTTCTGGTGGACTCGCGTGGAATAGTTCCGAATCGTGACGGGTCAGGATTACAAACTACCAACGGAGGTCACAACACCCATGGAAGTATAGAATTGATCAACGGACAATGGTATGCATTTTACCACAGACCTCCACGCAATTTTGGTTTTGCCCGTCAGGCGGTAGTGGCCCCTGTCACTATTGAATGGGACGAAAAACCGGTAGCTGAAGGCGGAGGTGCCAGAATAAGAGCTTTTGATCCCTATGCTGAGGATCAGATCTGGACCGCCAAAGACAGTCAGGGAAATGAATATACAGGAGCAGAAGTAACATCGGAAGGTTTCCACATCTATGGATTGGATCCTTATCAGTATTATTCTGCCGGATATGCTTGTTATCTTTCCGATGTCAATCTTCAACAGGATTCATGGGATATCTGGGACAACCACATGCCCATCGCCAATGTAAAAAATGGAAACATTATTGGGTATAAATATTTTGGTTTCGGCGGACTCGATGAAGATAAAAAAGGGCTGAAAGCTTTTGACGGTACAAAAAAAGGAAACGAAACAGCCTTTAATCTTTTCCTCACACCCAAAACCGACAAATCTTTTAAAGTTAATGTTTGGCTGGATGGCCCTTGGGACAATGAAGTCTGGAACGGAACCAAAATTGGTGAAATTGTTGTTCCTGAAAATTCTTCAAAAGAATCAACCAGATTTACTATTGATGTTTCAGAATTCGTCGATAATCTGGATGAAAAACACGCAATTTTCCTTGTGGCAGAGAGTGATAGCCAGGATAAACTTTTCGATTTAGCCGGACTTGGTTTCAGCAAGAAAGGAACTGAATTAAAACGTCCTGTACCCCCTACTGTAAGCATCGCAGTCAATGGTGAAGCCATAGAGGTACCGGAAACTCCCGTCAGATCTACAAATGCTAACGGAATTGTCGGTTACGACCAGTATGAAACCACGGTGATGTTACCATCAAATACACCCGGAATTCCGGAAGTGACAGCCACATCAGATAACGATGCTGTCAAATTTGAAATCCAACAGGCTCATTCAATAACCGGCAGAGCCATCGTGCATTGTGATTACAACGGAGTTGTGAAAACTTACAATATTTTGTTTTCAGGCAAATAATATCTGTCAACAAAAAAATGGTCACAACCACCAAAGTGACAACTTACAAAGCCCGAAAACGACTCTTTGACCAAGAATAAATGGTCTTTTCGGGCTTTACAAGCATTATATCCGGATTCAACAAGAATAAAAAAACAACATAAAATTCATCTGTATATATTTTAATTATTAAGACCGGATGGAATTCGTCCCGAACAATCTGGACTCATTTCATCCGTATAAAATTAATTTCTCAAGGTCGGATGGAACTCGCATGGTTGATTGTTTACATTCTCTTTTGAGGCAATCGTTGCCATGCTCGTTTCATTTAAGAATATTAACCTCACCCTCTTTACTATAAGATCAAAAAACCTGAAAAAAATTAAACAAATAGTATTATGAAGTTAATTCAGACATCCCTGATCCTGGCTCTGTTTTTTTTCAATTCTCTTCTTGCACACGCAGTAGGCGATACCAAATATGTATCCGACAATAAGAGTGAAAACTCTTTTACCATTGCTGAAAAAGGAGAATCAGCAGAGATGTTGATTGATTCAAAGGACGACTCCGGTGTCATCAGGACATTTAACGACCTGCAGGATGATATCTTTAAAGTAACCGATATCAGGCCTGTGATGAATACCGAAAAAGTTTCCGGAGCAAAAAATGTCATCATTGCCGGGACCCTTGGTCACAGTAAACTGATCGACAAGCTTGTTTCCAAAAAAATTATCGATGCCGATGAATTGGAAGGCAAATGGGAAAAATTTATCATCAAAACCGTGAAAAACCCATTGCCGGGCATCGAAAACGCACTTGTAATTGCGGGTAGCGACAGAAGAGGAACCATCTATGGTATCTACGACCTTTCGGAGCAAATAGGTGTATCTCCATGGTACTGGTGGGCCGATGTTCCAATAAAAAAGAAAGAGAACATCTTTGTAAAAGCAGGTACATATACAGATGGTGAACCCGCAGTACAATACCGTGGAATCTTTTTAAATGATGAAGCTCCAAGTCTTACAGGATGGGTAAAGCACAGATATGGAACCGATTATGGCGACCATCGTTTTTATACCCGTGTATTCGAATTAATCCTGCGTCTTAAAGGTAATTACCTGTGGCCTGCCATGTGGAATTGGGCCTTCTATGCCGATGATCCGATGAACAGCAAAGTGGCCGATGAAATGGGCGTGGTTATCGGCACATCCCATCATGAACCCATGGCACGTAATCATCAGGAGTGGGTGCGAAATCGCGATGAATACGGTGCATGGAACTATTCCACCAATCAGGAAGTAATTGACGAATTCTTCCGCAAAGGAATTGAACGGGTCAAGGACACTGAAGACATTATTACTATTGCCATGCGTGGTGACGGCGATGAAGCCATGTCGGAAGAGACCAATGTGGAACTGCTTGAAAGGGTCGTTAAAAACCAAAGAGAAATTATTGAAGAGGTAACCGGCCGTCCGGCAGAGGAAACACCACAGGTGTGGGCCCTTTACAAAGAAGTACTCGATTATTACGACCAGGGCATGCGCGTTCCCGAAGATGTCATCATTCTTTTGGCTGACGACAACTGGGGAAATGTACGTCGTTTGCCAAACGAGGAGGAACTAAAACACCCGGGAGGCTGGGGAATGTACTACCATTTTGACTATGTAGGTGCTCCCAGAAACTCCAAATGGCTTAATGTAAGCCCCATTCAGCATATTTGGGAGCAGTTACAACTGACCTACGACTATGGCGTGGACAAACTTTGGGTGGTCAATGTGGGCGACCTCAAACCTATGGAATACCCAATTACATTGTTTATGGATATGGCCTGGGAGCCTACACGCTATACTGCTGACAACCTATTGGAACATCCCCGTCAGTTCGCCGCTCAGCAATTTGGCAAAGATCAGGCTGATGAGGCAGCGCGTATTCTGAATCTTTACAGCAAATACAACGGGCGCGTAACACCCGAAATGCTTGATCGCCACACTTACAATCTGAAAAACGGAGAGTGGAAACAGGTTTCTGATGAATACCTTAAACTGGAGGCTGAAGCCCTGCGTCAGTATTTAAGTCTGGAACCTGAGTATAGAGATGCTTACAAGCAATTAATCCTGTATCCGGTTCAGGCAATGGCTAACTTGTACGAGATGTACTATGCACAAGCCATGAACCATAAACTTTATGCTGAAAACAATCCAAAAGCCAATTACTGGGCCGACAAAGTTGAAGAAACATTCAAGAGAGATTCAGTACTGAGTCACGATTACAACAATGTGATGTCAGACGGAAAGTGGAAAAATATGATGTCGCAGAAAAAAATCGGTTACACCTCCTGGAACGATAATTTCCCCGCTGACAAGCTTCCGGAAATACACCGTATAAAAAACCCGGAAGAGGCTGTGGGCAATTATGTTTTTACCCCCAAGAATGGCTTTATCTCTATTGAGGCACCACATTATTATGAGCTAAAAGACGCCGAAAAAGCCGAATGGGCTGTTATTCCTCATGTTGGGCGTACATTGGGTGGCATTGCTGTTATGCCATATTCTGAGCCCGTGGAAGGAGCTTCCGTATCGTACAAAATGGAATTGCCCGAGGATGTCAGTTCGGTAACTGTTCATGTGGTGGTCAAATCAACGTTAGCATTTAAGCGCCTCGATGGGCACCGATATAAAGTCGGTTTTGATGGTGCTGATGAGAAGGTGATCAATTTCAACGATGACCTGAATGAGAAACCCGAAAATATCTATACCACATTTTACCCAACCGTGGCTCGCCGGGTGGTAGAGAAAAAGGTTGACCTGCAAGTTCCCGAAACATCGGATGGCAAGCAGACTCTAACGCTCACGCCTATGGATCCGGGTATTGTATTCGAAAAAATCGTGATTGATTTCGGAGGATATGAAGAATCATATCTCTTTGGTAACGAATCTCCTAACAAGAGGATAATTAATCAATAATAACATAGTGTCGTATCCTTTACAAATTGGTTCTCTGATCCATAAACAAACCATCTTTGTAAAAGGTACGGCACTTTCCAAATTTCCACAAAAATGAAGTTCAAATCATTCCTGTTAATTATGACACTGGTTGCATTACTTTCGTCATGCACTCAAAAGCAGTCTGAAAAATCTGATTTCCACGTTTACCTCTGCTTCGGACAATCCAATATGGCAGGTGCTGCCAAAGCTGAAGCACAGGATTCAGTCGTTGACTCACGATTCTTAATGATGAGTACAATGGACTGCCCGGACCTGAGCAGAGAAAAAGGAAAATGGTACACTGCCACGCCCCCGTTGGCAGACTGCCATGCGGGCCTCTCTCCTGCCGATTATTTCGGACGCACAATGGTGGAAAATCTTCCCGAAGATGTAAACATCGGAGTCATCAATGTGGCCGTTGGGGGATGCAAAATTGAATTGTTTGACAAAGACAATTACCAGGCCTATGCGGATTCAGCCCCAGAATGGATGAAGGGATGGATCGCCAATTATGGCGGTAACCCTTATGGAAGACTGGTCGAAATGGCCAAACTGGCACAAAAAGACGGTGTTATCAAAGGCATTCTTTTGCATCAGGGAGAATCCAATCCCAACGATACCCTATGGACACGGAAAGTAAAAGACATTTATGACAACCTCATTACAGACTTAAATCTGAATCCCGGTGAAGTCCCACTTCTGGCAGGTGAAACTTTAAGCGCAGAATTCGATGGAAAATGCGCGGCTTTTAATCAATTCATCAACCAACTACCTCAGGTACTCCCCAATTCTTTTGTCATCTCATCAGCAGGATGTCCCGGACAGGCCGATGGGCTGCACTTCACAGCAGAAGGCTACCGGATATTGGGGAAACGATATGCAGAAAAGATGTTGTCGGTTACCAATTAACCGTAGGATTATTCCTCTCTTCACAAAAAACGCAGGCTTGTATTCGGAAGCACCAAAATACTGCCTGCGTTTTTTTTATCCGAAATTCAACCTCTTTATTCACAAATAATTTTTCCGATGTCCAACTACCTGCGAAAGCCAACCGTCCTCAATAAAATGGATTTGAAAATAATTCATGAATCGAAGATCGACGAAGTCAATAAAGCAGGTCAATTGGTCTTTCAAAAGCAGATTGGAAATATCCGGTTTTTAAAAACATCCACCACCAGAATTGATTTTTTCCACTATTCCCGTAAACTTTTATCTGAATTTGAAACAGGAATATCTAAAAAAGAAAATCCATAACCCAAAGCCCCCTTAATTTTGTTTCAGTAACTGTATTACATTATCTGTTTCATTTTATTAATCTTAGCACGAGATAAGATATTCACATTCCAAAAATGCAGTGAAAAACCTTTCCGAAATCAAAGACTCCCCAAAATTAACAACCTCTGCTGTTCATCTTTGGCAGAAATACAAACATATTTTAATAATAATACCAATTAAAAATGAGAAAGATCAAACTACAATTATTCAAACAAAAAAACGGGCAGGTAATGATCATGTCACTTTTCATGGTTCTCTTTGCTTTTTCAGGACTAAATGCCCAGGGTAAGAAAAATGCTCCGGTATTTTCAAACTTTGTCTATCAGGGAAACGATGATGTTTATAAAGAATTTCCACTCGAAGAGGACGAATTCTACAGCCCGATTCTTCAGGGATGCTATCCCGACCCTGCCATCATTCGTCAGGGCGACGATTACTTCATGGTACACTCATCATTTGCCATGGCTCCCGGGGTGCCAATTTTCCATTCCAAAGATCTGGTCAACTGGAAACAAATTGGCCATGTTCTGGACCGTCCTTCACAACTGCAGGTACAGCACAGTGGAATCAGTGCAGGAGTTTATGCACCTGCCATCAAATACAATCCACACAACGAAACCTTTTATATGATTACCACCCAATTTGCAGGTGATTTTGGTAACATCGTGGTTAAAACCAAGGATCCATTCAAGGGATGGAGCGACCCCTACAAACAAAAATTCAACGGCATCGATCCATCATTGTTTTTTGATGACGACGGGAAAGCCTATGTGGTACACAACGATGCTCCAGACCCGGGCAAGGAGCTTTACCAGGGACATCGTGTTATCAAGATATGGAACTATGATCTTGAAAACGATCAGGTAGTAGAAGGTACTGATAAAATCATTGTCAATGGCGGCGTTGACTTGTCGGACAAACCCATCTGGATTGAGATGCCGCACATCTACAAAAAAAATGACAAGTATTATTTGATGTGCGCTGAAGGCGGAACAGGAGGCTGGCACAGTGAGGTGGTCTTTATCAGCGATAACCCAAGGGGACCCTATAAACCTGCGCCATCTAACCCCATTCTTTCGCAAAGATATCTAAATCCGCACCGCGATAATAAAGTGGATTGGGCCGGACATGCCGATCTGGTTAAAGGGCCTAATAATGACAAATACTATGGTGTTTTTCTGGCCATTCGTCCCAATGAAAAAAACCGCGTAAACACCGGCCGTGAAACATTTATACTCCCGGTTGACTGGAGTGGGAAATGGCCGGTTTTCGAAAACGGACTTATTCCTTTTGAGCCAAAATTAAAAATGCCGGAAGGTGTTGAAAATAAAACCGGACAGGAAGGCTATTTCCCCAACGGAAACTTTACCTACCAGGAGGACTTTACCTCAGAAAAATTAGATTACCGTTGGGTGGGTGTGAGAGCTTTCCCCCAAGAATTCGTCTCAACCTCTAAAAAAGGACTGACCATAACACCTTTTGAAGAGAACATTAAAGCTGTGGCTCCGGTATCCTCGCTGTTTCACAGACAGATGCACAAAAGCTTTTCTGCCACAACGACGATGGAGTATAAACCCAAATCGGAAGAGAATTTAGCAGGATTAACTTGTTATCAGAGTGAAAACTTCAACTATGTATTTGGAATAACCAAAAAAGACAAAGAGTACTTCCTGCTTCTTGAAAGAACTGAAAAAGGTAAATCCACCATCGTTGCAAGTACCCCCGTTGATATCAAAAAACCAATTCAACTGCAGGTAGTTGCGGACAATGATGATTACCGGTTCAACTACTCCGTGGATGGAGAAACCTTTCAAAATCTGGGAGGAACGGTTTCGGGAGATATCCTTTCAACCAACGTAGCAGGCGGATTTACAGGAGCTATGATCGGTTTATATGCCACTTCGGCAAATGATGCGCATCCTGAATAAGGTCAACATTTATATAACATTAGGAATGGAGGAGTGAATTGGTTCTCGAAATTGCCGAAAACCAACTCACTCCTCCTCTTAAACCCGTGAAGACTCGTTATTGCCAACAAACTGAAGTCCCCCATATAAGAATATCACATCAGAATTACTGATCTGCAAATTATTACAAAAACCAATACCTTTAATAACCCAAAAAAGAACCTCATCAGTCATGAAAAAAATCCTCTCAATAATCCTCCTCACCCTGATTCCGGTTTTATCATGGGCCCAAAACCCGAAAGTGACCTCTCCAAATTCAAAAATCAGAATTGAATTAGGCAGTGGGAATGATAATAATTTCGATGAATGGCACCTGAAAGTGTATTATAAAAACAACGATACACCAGCTGTAATTATTCCCAAAATTAAATTAGGAATTACCAGAAATGATCAGACATTTGATGAAAATCTGAAGCTTCTGAAATTCAGCAAACCAAACCGAATAAGCGAAGAATATACTGCCCTGCACGGGAAACGATCTCTTCGGAAAAATTCAGCCAATGAAGTAGTTGCTTCGTTTGAAACCCCCGAAAAAGACCGTTTAAATATTATTATCAGAGCCTACAACGATGGAATCACTTTCAGATATGAATTTCCGGAAGGAAACAGAAACTTCACAGTAACCGATGAGCTCACATCTTATATCGTTCCCGACAGTGCCGTGCGGTGGCTACAAAAATTCGACCTCTCAAATGAGAATATATATAACAAAATGAATGCTGACCAGGAACAGCGGAACTGGAGTTACCCTGCTTTATTCCAGACTACTGACAGTTCGTGCTGGTATCTTGTACATGAAGCTGATGTTAACCGGGATTATTGTGCCACCAAACTCAGCAATCTCAATAAAAAAAACAGCTACAAGGTTACCCTCCCTGGCGCCCATGAAGGCGAAGGAGAGGCATTGCCAACCATTTCTCTACCATGGAAATCTCCCTGGAGAGTCATCATTTTAGGTCAGTTATCCGACATCGTTGAATCTACCCTGGTGGAAGATGTATCCACCCCATCAATCCTTGAAGATACTGACTGGATCAAACCGGGACTAGTTTCATGGAACTATTGGTCGGATAACCACGGCACCCGGGATTATCAAACCGTTAAGAAGTTTACAGATTTAGCTGCTGCGATGGACTGGCCTTATACCCTTTTCGACTGGGAGTGGGATGCCATGACCAATGGTGGCGATGTGGAAGATGCCGCAGCGTATGCCCTTTCCAAAGAAGTAAAGCCTTTAATCTGGTACAACTCAAGCATGTTCAAATGGATTACCGCAACCCCCCTTGACCGCATGAAAACACACGAAAACCGTGTGGAAGAATTTACCTGGTTGAAAAACCTAGGCTTTGCCGGCGTTAAAGTGGACTTTTTTCTGAGCGAAAAGCAGTATATGATTGATTACTATCTTGATATTTTAGAAGATGCTGCAAAATTCGAGATGATGGTCAATTTTCATGGAAGCATGGTTCCCCGCGGATGGGCCCGCACCTACCCTCACCTGATGACCATGGAAGCAGTCCGCGGGGCAGAATGGTACAACAACAATCCGGAATTAACTACCACCGCACCTGAGCACAACACAGTGATGCCTTTTACCCGAAATGTGGTAGGATCAATGGATTACACACCGGTCACCTTCACCAATTCACAGCATCCGCACATCACTTCTTACGGACACGAACTGGCCCTGAGCGTTGTATTTGAATCCGCTCTTCAACACATGGCCGACCGCCCTGAAGGCTATTACAATTTGCCTGATGCCGCAAAAACATTATTACGGGAACTACCTGCCGCCTGGGATGACACAAAATTCATGGATGGATATCCCGGCAAAGATGTCGTTATTGCCCGCAGAAAAGGTGATATTTGGTACATTGGAGGAATTAATGCAGAAAACGAAGAAAAAAACAAACAGGTGGATCTGAACTTCCTGAAAAAGGATACAAAGTACAAACTCACCCTCATTGCAGATGGGGAGCACGATATGGATTTCTCAACAAAATACAGTGTCGTTGAGAAATCCTCAAAAATAGATATTAAACTACTGAGACGTGGCGGTTTTGCGGCCGTTCTGGAACCCATACAATAACAACCTAAAACTTTTGTCATGAGAGCAAATACCATAAAAACGGCCTCCCAAAAAGTAATCCTGCTTTTTACCGGAGTATTACTATCGATATCCTCCATTGCTCAGGGATATGAGTACCCGTTTCAAAACCCTTCACTCAGTTTTGAAGAACGTGTCAAAGACTTAATCTCAAGGCTGACTGTAGAAGAAAAGGCAGCACTTTTGTGCGACCAGTCTGATGCAGTTCCCCGCCTTGGTATCGAAAAGTTTAACTGGTGGAGCGAAGCGCTGCACGGTTATGCCAATAATGACAGCGTCACCGTTTTTCCGCAGCCGGTAGGAATGGCCGCCTCCTTTAACGATGAATTGGTATTTGATATTTTTAATGCCACATCGGACGAAGGACGGGCCAAATACCACCAGGCACAGCGCAGAGGCGAGGAAAACCGCAGATTCCTGAGCCTTTCAGTCTGGACCCCCAATGTGAATATCTTCCGAGATCCCCGCTGGGGACGTGGCCAGGAGACCTATGGCGAAGATCCTTACCTCACATCGCGCATGGGTGTTCAGGTAGTTAAAGGACTACAAGGCCCGGATGATGCGAAATACCGCAAACTACTGGCCTGTGCCAAACATTACACCGTGCATTCAGGCCCCGAATGGAGCCGGCACGAACTGAATGTCAACGATGTCAGCCCCCGTGAATTCTACGAGACCTACATGCCGGCTTTTAAAGCACTGGTTCAGGATGCTGATGTAAGACAGGTGATGTGTGCCTATCACCGCCTGGATGATGAACCATGTTGCAGCAACACCCGCATTCTGCAGCGCATCCTTCGCGATGAATGGGGCTATGAACATCTGGTTGTTGCAGATTGCGGCGCCATAACCGATTTCCATACCACTCATGGTATATCTTCCACTCCTGTTCACGCAGCCGCTACCGCGTTGCTTGCAGGAACAGATCTGGAATGCATCTGGGACAATTATCATTACAAAATGTTGCCCGAAGCATTGGAAAAAGATTTAATCAAAGAAGAGCACATCGACAGTAGTCTGTTCCGCGTATTAATGGGACGATTCGAACTCGGAGAAATGGACGATAACGCCATTGTTCCCTGGGCACAAATTCCTGCTTCAGTCTTAAACAACAAAGAGCACAGGCAGTTGGCTTATAAAATGGCCCAACAGTCGATGACTTTATTGCAAAATAAAAACAGCGTCCTTCCTTTGGATAAATCATCCACAAAAAAAATTGCGGTAATTGGCCCTAATGCCGATGATGAAAAGGTCCTTTGGGGGAACTATAACGGCACCCCCATCAGAACCATCACCATCTTGGACGGAATAAAATCCAAAACAAACCCCGACCGGATATTTTACGACAAAGCGGTTGACCTCGTTGACAATAAAGTGATGGTCAGCTATTTTTCAAAAGTAAAATCTGACAATAAGCCGGGTTTCAAAGCCACCTATTGGAATCATCCCAATTTTGAGGGAGACCCCGTCGTTACCCAACAAATGGTTAATCCAATTAGAAAAACTGCCGCCGGACAACATGAATTTGCACCCGGCGTAAAACTCGAGGATTTTTCTGCCGTTTTCGAAACCAAATTTACTCCCACAGTGTCCGAAGAGATTGTCTTTAAGGGAGGGGCTTCCGGATTTTTTGAAGTAATCGTAAACGGTGATACCCTGACCAGTTACACCAACTGGAGAACAATACCGGCAAGATTCCCATTTAGAGCAGAGGCGGACAAAACCTATGACATAGAGATCCGCTATGCCCAGCGTGAAAACTGGGAAGCCAATATCGAGCTTGATTTTGGAAGAGAAGAAGCTGTGGACTATACAGATCTGCTGAAAAAGCTTGAAGGTATCGAAACAGTAGTCTTTGCCGGTGGTCTTTCAGGTTCTCTCGAAGGAGAGGAAATGCCTGTCTCCTACCCGGGTTTCAAAGGAGGCGACCGCACGCACATAGAGCTTCCTGCCGTGCAACGAAATGCGCTCAAAGCATTGAAAGAAGCCGGCAAAACCGTCATTTTCGTGAACTGTTCCGGTTCAGCAATCGCATTAGAGCCTGAAACCGAATCGTGTGATGCCATTCTTCAGGCCTGGTATGCCGGAGAATCAGGCGGACAGGCTATTGCAGATGTACTTTTTGGCGATTACAACCCGTCAGGAAAACTTCCGCTTACTTTCTATCGGAATTCAGAAAATCTTGGGGACTTTGAAGATTACTCCATGGAAGGCCGGACTTACCGTTACACTACCGATCATCTGTTCCCCTTTGGTTTCGGACTTAGTTACACCAATTTCGAGATTGGGAATGCCAAATTGAGTAAGACAACCATAACGCCGGATGAGACAATCAGCATAAACATTCCGGTAAAAAATACCGGCAAACGCGATGGAATTGAAATCGTGCAGGTTTATGTCCGTAAAGTGAACGATATAGACGGGCCCATTAAAACCTTAAAGGGTTTTAAACGAGTGGAAGTTCCTGCAGGAAAAACCACTCAGGCGAACATCAGTCTGCCTTCTTCTTCATTTGAGTTTTACGACTGGAGTCAACGCAAAATGGCTGTGACTTCCGGACAGTATATTGTCTATTACGGCAATAGCTCAGATGACAAAAACTTAAAACAGTTAGAAGTAACCATCCGATAATCAGAATCATCATGAATCGCATTTTCACATCATTATTGATACTCTTTGCTTTTTTCTCCGTTGGAAGTGCTCAGTCGTATATAAAAACTGACCTTGGAATAAAAAACTTCCATTAACAAAATAGCTTACGAGATTCAGTTTTTCAGCCCTTCAATTGCCAGGGTCGTAAAATGGCCTGAAGAATCGTGCTTTAACAAAGAAAGTCTTTCCGTTACCAGGAAGCCTCAACATACGAACCTTAATGTCAGCATTAACGGAGAAAATTTAATTTTGAAAAGCGATGAACTTATCGTACACCTTAATACGAAGAGTGGGACTGTTAGTTTTGAAACTACTTCCGGCCAACCACTCTTAAAAGAAAAGCAAGCAGGCGCTGAGTTTACCGCTTTTAACGATGCGGGAAATGCAACCTACAACATTTCACAATCTTTTGCACTGGAAAAGCATGAAGCCATATATGGTTTAGGCATCCTTCAAAACGGTAAAATGATTCAGCGTGACCTTGAAGTTCACATGATACAGAACAACACGCAGGATTTTATACCTTTTTTCCAGTCGAACAAAGGCTATGGCTTATTCTGGGATAACTATTCTCCAACTATATTTAGCGACAATCAGGAACAAACGACATTTAGCTCAGAAGTTGGCGATGGTATCGATTACTATTTTATGTATGGAGAGAATGCCGATGGTGTGGTTGCCCAAATGCGCGAATTAACCGGACAGGTGCCTATGTTTCCTTTGTGGACTTATGGGTATTGGCAAAGCAGGGAACGCTACAAAAGCCAGGATGAAACAGTTGGTGTGGTAAAAAAATACAGGGAGCTGGGTGTTCCCCTCGATGGCATTATCCAGGACTGGCGGTATTGGGGCAATAACTATCTCTGGAATGCCATGGAATTTCTTAATGAAGAGTTCTACGATCCGCAGAAGATGGTTAATAATGTTCATAACCTGAATGCACACATGATCATTTCCATCTGGAATTCTTTTGGTCCTGAAACCAAACCTTACCGGGAACTGGATAGCATTGATGCGCTCATGGACTTTAAAACCTGGCCGGAATCGGGTTCCTTTAAATGGCCGCCCAACCCTGATTATCCGTCAGGAGTGCGCGTTTATGACGCCTATAATCCTGAAGCCCGCGACATTTACTGGAAATATCTGAATAAAGGTATTTTTTCTCTTGGGATTGATGGATTTTGGATAGATTCTTCCGAGCCTGATCACTTCGATCCAAAACCATCAGATTTTGACAATCAGACTTATCTCGGGTCTTTCCGCAAAGTGCGTAATGCCTACCCGCTAATGACCGTGGGCGGTGTTTACAAACATCAGCGCGAAGTGACTTCTGATAAACGTGTTTTCATCTTAACACGCTCGGTATTTGCCGGACAGCAGCGTTATGGCGCCAATACCTGGTCGGGCGATGTGGTGGCATCCTGGGACGCCTTACGCAAACAGATATCTGGCGGTTTAAATCTTACATTATGTGGTGTTCCTCACTACAATAGCGACATAGGCGGATTCTTCCTTTGGGATTATCAAAACCCTCTGCAAAATGCTGATTATCGCGAACTGTATGCACGGTGGGTTCAGTTTGGTACCTTCTGCCCCATGATGCGCTCGCATGGTGCCGATGCCCCACGTGAAATATACCAATTCGGAAAAAAAGGCGAACCTGTTTACGACGCCATCGAGAAATACATCAACCTGCGCTACAGCTTATTGCCTTACATCTATTCCACTTCGTGGGATGTTACAGCCAATCAGTCAAGCATGATGCGTCCTTTGGTAATGGATTTCCCATCAGACAAAAAGGCGCTCAACATTGATGACCAGTACATGTTTGGCAAGTCAATCCTGGTTTGTCCGGTAACCAAAAGCATGTATAATAAGGATGGACAGGCTGATTTTAGCACCATCAAAAAGCGGAAGCTTTATCTGCCTTCCGGCACCAAATGGATTGACTTTTGGACAGGAGAAACTGTGGAAGGCGGTCAAACCATCGCAAAGGAAACGCCAATCGACATTATGCCCCTTTATGTCAAAGCAGGTTCTGTCATACCAATTGGCCCTGATGTTCAGTATGCCGAAGAGAAACCCTGGAACAACCTTGAAATAAGGGTTTACAAAGGTGCTGACGGCGAATTTACTTTGTATGAAGATGAGAATGACAACTACAATTACGAAAAGGGCTTGTATTCAACCATTAAGTTTATTTGGGACGACTCGGAAAACACACTTATCATAAGTGACCGTAAAGGCAGATTCCCCGGAATGCTGACTGATCGAGAATTTAAAATTGTTATGATATCCGGGAAAAACAATTTGGATTCAGAACATATTATCCCAGTGAAATATAGTGGCAGAAGAACTTCAATGAATCTATAAAACAGGAACAATGACCAACAGAATACTTTCATTATTAACAATCTGTCTTTCAATAACATTTAGCGGGTTCACACAAACCAACATGCCTGCCCAACGCCCCATCATCCAGACAGAATACACTGCCGATCCTGCTCCAATGGTACATAACGACACGGTGTTCCTTTACACCAGTCACGATGAAGATGACGCCATGGGTTTTAAAATGGAAAATTGGTTGCTCTATTCATCTACCGACATGGTAAACTGGACAGGCCACGGCATTGTGGCATCATTAGATAATTTCGATTGGGTACCTTATGACAATGGAGCCTGGGCGGTGCAATGTGTTAAGCGTAACGGCAAATTTTATCTCTACTGCCCCATGCCAGGAGGTGTTGGCATTGGAGTTCTGGTGGCTGACAGTCCGTACGGCCTTTTCAAGGATCCTATTGGAAAACCTTTAATTCAAAACAGCAATCACGACATTGACCCGACTGTATTAATTGACGATGACGGGCAGGCATACATGTACTGGGGAAACCCCAAAGTCTATTACGTAAAGCTGAACGAGGACATGATCTCCTATTCAGGCAAGATTATACAGGAACCCACAACCCCCGAAAATTACCAGGAAGGCCCCTGGGTATGGAAACGCAATGGTCATTACTATATGGCCTACGCCTCTACCTGCTGCCCGGAAGGAATTGGATATGCCATGAGCAGCTCTCCGACTGGACCCTGGGAGTACAAAGGCATGATTGTAGATGCCTCAGAACTTACTCGTGGCAACCACCCGGGTATTATCGAATACAAAGGAAAATGGTACTGTTTCGGCCACAGCTATGACCTGTTGAAAAAAACCACACCAAAGTTTTATGAGCGTCGTTCGGTTGACATGGATGAAATGATGTACAACCCCGATGGAACCATTCAAAATCGCGATTACTGGTCGGTCGAAGGCCCCGAACAAGTAGAACCTCTAAATCCTTTCAAACGGGTTGAGGCAGAAACAATGTCCTGGAGCGAAGGGGTAAAAACCAGATTTGAAACAGAGTGGGAAGGCGATTTTGATTGGGCACGGGGAAATAAAATTGCCGACCGTCTATTTGTAACGGATATCAATCATGGCGATTACATAAAAGTTAGTGGTGTTGATTTTTCCGATGGAGCTGAATCAGTTGAAGTGAGTGTATCCCCCATCTATGGTGGTGAAATAGAAATACGAGTCGATAAAATTGACGGCCCGGTGATCGCAACGGTGGACATAAATTCAGCGCGAAAAGAAGGCATTTGGAGTTCTTTTACTTCAACAGCCAGCAACATCGAGGGCATACATGATGTCTATTTTGTCTTCAGAGGAGAAAAAGACTTGTTTTATTTTGACTGGTGGAAGTTTAACCGGAATGAGGCATCATACAATTAAGGATTGAAATTAGGATCAAAAATCAAGTTTAAACCAATAAAACAACCTACCATGAAAAGGCTTTTTAACTTCAGAAAGAACTGTACTGCAATAAGCATTCTGGCTTTCATGTTCCTGATCAACATAGGCGCCGTCTATGCACAGAAAAACACTCCCGTAAAAGTAATTATTAGTCCCGGGCAGGATGGGCCAGTGATCAACAGACATATATTCGGTCATTTTGCCGAGCACCTGGGGACCGGGATTTACGGCGGTATATGGGTAGGCCCCGAATCAGACATCCCCAACACACGAGGAATCCGCAACGATGTGGTGGAAGCTCTGAAAGAACTTAAAGTCCCTAATGTACGCTGGCCGGGCGGCTGCTTTGCCGACCAGTATCACTGGCGCGATGGAATTGGTCATCCGGCGGAACGAAATACCAGAATTAACGTCAGCTGGGGCGGAGCTCCCGAACCAAACACATTTGGAACGCATGAGTTCTTTGACTTCATAAACCAGATCGGATCGGAAGCATTTATATCAGCCAACGTAGGATCCGGAACGGTTCAGGAATCAGCCGACTGGCTGGAATACCTGACTGCCACCGGATCAACACTCGCTGAAGAAAGAGCCATTAATGGACATCCGGAACCTTACGATGTCGAATTCTGGGGAATCGGAAACGAAGTCTGGGGTTGTGGAGGCCCTTTCACACCGCAGGAGTATATTACCGAACTAAAAAAGTTCGCCACTTTCACCACCAATTACAATACCGATGTGAACACAAAGTTTGTAGCCGTAGGGCCCGATTCCTTTGATGAATTCAGCTTTGGATACACAGAAGCAATTATGGAAGCATGGGCAAACCGAACATGGACATGGAATATTCAGGGCCTCTCTCTGCATAATTATACCCGTGGCGGCTATCCACCGGAAATCCCCGCCACAGACTTTAATGAAAAACAGTATGCCGAGGTAATTCAGGAAACTCTTGGAATGGATGAGTTTATAGCTGAAAACAGGGCAATTATGGATAAGTACGACCCTGATACAGAAGTATCTATCCTGGTTGACGAATGGGGGGCCTGGTATGCCCCTACCGAGGGAACGAATCCGGGCTTCCTGCAACAGCAGAATTCGCAGCGCGATGCCATTATTGCTGCGTTGAACTTCAACATTTTCATGCGTCATGCCGAACGGGTTCATGGTGCAAACATAGCCCAAATGATCAATGTTTTACAAGCGGTGATTCTTACTGAAGATGAGAAAATGGTTCTTACACCTACCTATCATGCCTTCCGCATGTATGTGCCATTCCAGGATGCGACCCGTATTCCTGTTAGTTTTGATGCAGGTCAATATCAGATCGATGACATTGAACTTCCACGTGTTGATGCCATTGCTGCCAAAGGTAAAGATGGCCGGATTTACGTGGCAATTACCAATATTGATCCAAATAACAAAGCATCGTTTGAGTTACCTTTAGAGGATTATTCTATTAAAAGTGTAGAAGGCGAAACCCTTTATGCTTCTGAGATTGATGCCATCAACACTTTTGAAAAGCCCGATAATGTGGCGCCTGAAAAAATAGACACGAAAGTGTCCGGAAACAAAATATCTGTAACCGTGCAACCGCAGTCTCTGACAGTACTCGAAATAAATATAAAATAACAAATTATATGAATATCAGGAAACTATTAATCATATCATTGACTCTTGGGATTTCCATCTCAGGCATTTCCCAAAATCCCATTGTACAGACCTATTTCACTGCCGACCCCGCACCGCTTGTGCACGATGGCACCGTTTACGTTTATACCTCGCACGATGAGGACACTACAGTCAATAATTTCTTTACCATGTACGACTGGCGGTGCTATTCGTCTGACGACATGGTAAACTGGACCGATCATGGAACAGTTGCTTCACTTAAAGACTTCGGGTGGATGGATAAAACAAATGGAGCATGGGCACCCCAAGCGATTGAGCGTAACGGTAAGTTTTATTTATATGTACCTATTCATGGGGAAGGGATTTCCGTACTTGTAAGCGACTCTCCCACGGGTCCGTTTCACGATCCTCTGGGACACAGATTAATTTTGGACAGTGAAGATGTATGGACGGATATCGACCCTACCGTTTTTATTGATGACGACGGACAAGCTTATCTTTACTGGGGAAATCCGTCTGTATATTATGTAAAACTCAACGAAGATATGATTTCCTACGACCGCAGCATTGGTAAAAAGGGGATCGTGCCTGTGGAAATGAATACCGAATCATTTGGTGAAAGTCCGTCCAAAGATGGAAGACATCACTCCAACTATACCGAAGGGCCATGGATCTATAAACGAAACGACTTGTACTACCTGATTTATGCTGCAGGAGGAATTCCGGAATACATTGCTTATTCCACTGCCCCAACGGATGAAGGGCCATGGACTTATCAGGGATATATCATGGAAAGAGCCCCTCACCTCGCCTTCACCAACCATCCCGGGATCATCGACTTTAAAGGAAATTCCTATTTCTTTTATCACGATCAGGATTTGTCAGGTGGTGAAGGCTTTAAACGCTCAGTGAGCGTGGAACAATTCGAATACAACGAAGATGGTTCCATCCCGATGCTTACACCAACGAAAGAAGGAGTAGAAGAAAGTGTCGCAAATCTGAATCCCTTCAAAAAAGTAGAAGCCGAAACCATAGCGTGGTCCGAGGGGCTGAAAACTTTATCTGATGATCAAGCAGGAATTTATGTTACCAACATCCACAACGGCGATTACATAAAAGTTCGCAGTGTTGACTTTGCCAAAGGAGCCAAAACATTCAAAGCTCGTGCAGCAGTTTTAGAGGGAGGTAATATTGAAATCCGCCTGGATGCAAAAGACGGACAGCTGTTGGGAGTTTGTGAAATAACAGAAAATGACGGCAGCTGGCAAACATTCACCATCAAGACAAAGAAACAAAAAGGTATTCATGATTTATTTTTTGTTTTTAAAGGAGGTAAAGGGGAGTTATTCAATTTTGACTTCTGGGAGTTTAATAAATAAAAAAGCCTAAACGCAACTGGTACGACCCGCTTTGGGGTCGATTTTCTTGTAAACATTACATCTATAAATATTTGACCCGCTTCGGGGTCATTTCTATATATTTGAGTGAAACAGTGCCTGAGGGGCTCATATGTTTATAGTTTTCCAAAATATACAATATCGACGCTGAAGGTGTCGTATGCTTTTGTGTATTGTTAGAAGTATCTTTTTAAAGCAGGAACGCAGACTTGTACTGAATCAAAAATCATAACATAAGATTAAAGAAATTACTATGAAAAACATTATTCCAGGCATAATAACCTTATGCTTTGTATTATTCTCTACAGCAGCCTATTCGCAAGTGGCCGAGGTAGAAAGTCCCGACGGGAAGCTTCAGCTAAGTGTCGATATTGAAAGCGGAAACCCGGTTTACTCAGTCACCTACAACGGACAAACCATGCTCGAAGATTCTCCACTGGGACTGACCACCAACGAGGGTGATTTTACAACCGGCATGAGTTTTACTGAATCCTCCACCGGTAACGTTGAAAAAGCATATACACAAGCCAAAATTAAGCAATCATTTATTCGGTACCGGGCAAATTCCCTGAAATGCACTTTTTCCAACGCAGATAAGAAACAAATATCTGTCCTTTTTCAGGTAAGTAACAACGACATTGCTTTTCGCTATGAACTGCCAATGTGGGGCGATACCAAAGCGATTGTAGTAAAATCCGAAGCAACCGGATTCAGGTTTCCCGATAAGACTAAAAGCTTTCTGTCGTACATGATGAGACCTATGGAAGGATTTGCTCGCACTTCACCAAGCTACGAAAGCGGGTATCAGGCCAATGTTTCAATGTACGAGAACCAGTCGCCTGAGGGATATGTATTCCCGGGCTTGTTTAGGATTAATGACAACGGATGGGTATTATTGTCCGAAACCGGCGTAAGAAGCCTCTACTGTGCCTCCCACCTGAGCAGCTTCAAAGATGGCGTTTACACGGTTGAATATCCAAATCCGGGACAGAACAATAGTTTTGGAAGTACCGGAGCACAAATAGGACTTCCCGGTGTGACTCCCTGGCGTACCATTACAGTAGGCGGAACACTTAAACCAATAGTTGAAACCACCATTCCCTGGGACGTGGTAGAACCACTTTACGAACCCTCACAGGATTATCAATACGGGCGCAGCACCTGGAGCTGGATCATCTGGCAGGACAACAGTATGAATTATGCCGATCAGGTAAAATACATTAACCTGGCTGCAGCTATGGATTACGAATACATTCTGATTGATGCCTGGTGGGATACAAACATCGGTTATGAAAAGATGGAAGAGCTTATCAGATATGCTGAAGACAAAGGGGTTGGAGTCTTTTTGTGGTACAATTCCAATGGCTCGGCCAATGATGCTTTCCAAACACCACTGAATAAAATGAACACTTCCATCGCCCGAAAGAAAGAGATGAAATGGCTGAAAAAGATGGGTGTAAAAGGTCTGAAGGTTGATTTTCTGGGAGGCGACAAGCAGGAAACCATGCGTTTGTACGAAAACATTCTTTCCGATGCCAACGATCATGGATTGATGGTTAATTTCCACGGAGCTACCCTCCCCCGCGGTTGGGAACGGATGTATCCAAATTTTGTGGGCGCAGAAGCGGTATTGGCATCAGAAATGCTCGTATTCGTTCAGGATGTGCGCGAAAAGGAAGCATTCTATGCCTCCCTACATCCATTTATGCGCAACACAGTTGGCAGCATGGAATTTGGTGGTGTAATTCTGAATAAATATCTGAACAAAGGAAATAAAGAAGGTCAAAAACGATTAACCACCGATATTTTCCAACTGGCAACCGGAATTCTCTTTCAAAATCCAATTCAGTTTTTTGCGCTTACTCCAAATAATCTCACTGACCTGCCGGAATTTGAAGTCGAGTTTATGCGCAACATACCCACTACATGGGATGAAACCCGCTTCATTGACGGTTTCCCCGGCAAGTACAGCGTACTCGCCCGCCGGAATGGCAACAAATGGTATATAGCAGGAATCAACGCTGAAAAAGAGGTCAAAAAACTCGACCTGAAACTCCCTATGCTTGCCGGGCAGGAAGTATCTTTCTACAACGACAAAAAAGATGGATCTCCGTCTATGGCGACGGTCACCATTCCTGAAAACGGAGAATTCTCAGTTAACATTCAGCCAAACGGTGGGTTTATTCTGAAACAACAATAATACAAATATCATTTCATTACTCCTCCCCCTCGTTTCCAATCGAGGGGGTTTCATATCTCTCGTCTCTGACGAGTTAGTCTAAAATTAATCGGAATCAAGGAGCAGGATCCTGACAGTGTCGAATACTCCTTTCGTGTGGGTTTCCGAATCCACACGATTATATTTCGCGGATTTGAAATCCGCCCAAACATAAAAACATTACACAAATGAAGACACATTTTTCAATAATCATTATGCTGATTTCCGGCTTGTGGTTGAGTTCATGCTCCGGGAAAAATCAGAAAAAACAACAAGAACCCCAAATAACAGCGCAAAACCCGGTAATTTTTGCCGATGTCCCGGATATTTCCATCATTCGTGTGGACGACACTTATTACATGAGCAGCACCACTATGCACATGAGCCCCGGCGTGCCCATCATGAAATCCAAAGATCTGGTAAACTGGAAAATTGTCAACTATGCCTATGATACGCTGGCCAACAATGAAGCACTACGTCTTGAAAACGGAAAGAATGCTTATGGCAAAGGTTCCTGGGCCAGCAGCCTGCGTTTTCAAAACGATACATTTTACGTATCCACTTTTTCGGCAACTTCCGGAAAAACGCACATCTACAAAACCAGAGACATTGAAAACGGGCCATGGGAAGCCATTACTTTTGAACCAGTATTGCACGACAATTCCCTTTTCTTCGATGATGACGGAAAAGTATATTTGATTTATGGTGGTGGCGATATCCGGATTGTTGAACTGAAAGAAGATTTATCGGGTGTCAAACCTGACGGTATAAATCAGGTAATCGTTCCTGATGCAGGTAAAGTCGCTGCGGAAGATTTGATGCTGCATGCCGAAGGTTCACAGGTCATCAAACACAACGGCAAATATTACATTTTCAATATCACCTGGCCACAGGGAGGAATGCGCACAGTTGTGGTACACCGGGCCGATCAGATCACCGGGCCTTATGAAGGAAAAGTAGCCCTTCAGGACCGGGGAATAGCTCAGGGAAGCATTATTGACACTCCCGAAGGCGACTGGTATGCCTACATGTTCCGTGATTATGGTTCTGTTGGAAGAATGCCATACATTATGCCCATGAAATGGGAAGATGGATGGCCGGTTCTGGGAATTGACGGGAAAGTGCCGGACACCTTGGATATTGCAGTTCAAAACATTGGGGCATCAGGTATTGTAACATCAGATGATTTTGACGGAGATAAACTGCCACTTGCATGGCAATGGAACCACAACCCCGATGATCGCTACTGGTCATTGACTGAAAGGGAAGGATTCCTGCGCATGACCAATGGACGTATTGATGACAATGTGGAGCAAACCAGAAATACTCTGACACAACGCACCTTCGGCCCAGTTAGTTCTGCTTCCACCCTGCTTGAAGTTAAGGGTATGAAAGATGGAGATATCGCCGGGCTGGTAGCATTACAAAAAAGATACGGATTTGTAGGTGTAAAGATGGAAAACAACAGTAAATCAATTGTAATGGTAAGTGCAGAAACTGAAGAACCTGTTGAACTGGAAACCATCCCGCTGGAACAGGATAAGGCCTGGTTAAAAATCGACTGCGATTTCAGAAACAGAACAGATAAAGCCCGGTTCTATTACAGCTTGAATGGTAATGAGTGGAAAAAAATAGGAGAACCACTGCAAATGGCCTATTCCCTACCCCAACATTTTATGGGATATCGTTTTGGCTTGTTCTCTTTTGCCACCGAAAAAACGGGCGGTTATGTGGATTTCGATTACTATACAATAGGTGATGAGATAACAGAATAGAGAATTAACAGTTCTTAAAAATCCTCATCAGAGACGAGAGTCAAACACCCCCTCGCTCGGAAACGAGGGGGAGGATTTTGCCACTAAAGAAACAGAAGGGGAAGACTACCCACCGACCCTGCTAAACCCTATAAAACAGAGTCATTGCGAGCAATGCGAAGCAATCTTCTTCCCTTATTACCATTCGTCTCTGACGAGAATATACCGCGAAAGCAGAGGGCAAATCTCATAAATCATATGATATGCAATCAATCATGAATTCATTAAGAAAAATTTTAATTATTGCTTTTAGTTTTCTCCTCCTGGGAGCTTGCACCAAAGACACCCCACAGGAAAGCGACCTTAAACTATGGTACGACAAGCCGGCTGAAAACTGGAATGAAGCACTGCCCGTTGGCAACGGACGCCTGGGGGCCATGGTGTTCGGCGATCCTGCCAATGAAAACATCCAACTGAATGAAGAAACTTTCTGGTCGGGCGGCCCGTCACGCAACGATAACCCCAAAGCCCTGGAGGCCTTGCCCAAAGTGCGAAAGTTGATTTTCAACGGCCAATACCACGAAGCGGAAAAGATGATCAATGAAAACATGGTAGCAGAGCAACTGCATGGCTCCATGTACCAGACTATTGGCAATCTCAACCTCACTTTCGAAGGACATGAGAATTATTCAAACTATTACCGGGAGCTGAACATTGAAAAAGCCCTGCACACTACTTCCTACACCGTCGATGATGTGAATTTCAAACGAGAGATTTTTGCTTCCTTCCCCGATCAGATCATTGTGGTAAAGTTATCTGCCGACCGACCGGAAAGTCTGTCTTTCACTGCCAATCTAATCGGCCCATTGGCAAAGAACACCAAAGCGGTAGATGCCAGCACTCTCGAAATGACCGGCATTTCCGGCACTCATGAAGGAGTCGAAGGAAAAGTAGAATTCAATACCCTCGCCAAAATACTCAACACGGATGGCGCAACATCTGCTGATGGAGACAAAATCACTGTAAAAAATGCCAGCGAAGTGGTCATTCTAATATCTATGGCTACCAATTTTGTGGATTACAAAACATTAACCGCTGATGAGAATGAAAAGTGCCGGAAATTTCTTACTGCCGCCCAAACAAAAGCGTATTCAGAAATCAAAGAAGCCCACATCAGGGACTATCGCAAATATTTCACCCGGTCGTCGCTGGATTTGGGTACAACTCCGGCTATACAGCGGCCTACAGACGTAAGAATCAAAAACTTTTCGCAGACCAATGATCCGGCGCTGGTATCACTCTATTATCAGTTTGGCCGTTATCTGCTGATTTCCAGTTCGCGCCCGGGCGGGCAGCCTGCCAACCTTCAGGGAATATGGAATGGCAGTACAAATCCTGCATGGGACAGTAAATACACCATCAACATCAATACCGAAATGAATTACTGGCCGGCTGAGAAAACCAATCTTCCGGAATTGCACGAGCCATTGATTGAGATGGTCAGAGAGTTGTCTGAAGCAGGCTCACAAACTGCTCAGAATATGTATGGTTGCAACGGATGGGTAACTCACCACAATACAGATATCTGGCGCATTACCGGAGTAGTTGACGGCGCATTCTGGGGTATGTGGCCCATGGGTGGTGCCTGGCTTACTCAACACCTCTGGGAAAAGTATCTCTACAGTGGCGATCAGGAGTATCTGGCATCAGTTTATCCGATTATGAAATCGGCCTGCCGGTTTTATCAGGATTTTCTTGTGGAAGAACCTTCCAACGGTTGGTTGGTGGTCAGTCCTTCCAACTCACCGGAAAATGCACCCGCCGGTCGTCCGTCAGTTACTGCCGGAGCAACCATGGACAATCAGATCCTGTTCGATCTTTTTACAAAGACAAAAAAAGCAGCCATCCTGCTTAATGAGGATGAAAAACTAATCAACGATTTTCAAAAAATCATTGACCGGCTGCCACCTATGCAAATTGGGAAGCACGGGCAATTGCAGGAGTGGATGGAAGACCTGGACAGTCCCGATGATAAACATCGTCACATTTCACACCTTTACGGATTGCATCCCTCCAACCAAATTTCACCCTATTCCTCCCCTGAGTTATTTGAAGCAGCCCGCACAACCCTGAAACATCGTGGTGATGTATCCACCGGATGGTCCATGGGCTGGAAAGTAAACTTCTGGGCCCGCATGCTCGATGGTAATCATGCAATGAAGCTGATTCAAGACCAGCTCACGCTTGTTGGAACTGACAACAACTCCGGTGAAGGTGGTGGTACCTATCCCAACCTGCTGGATGCCCACCCTCCTTTCCAGATTGACGGAAACTTCGGATGTGCAGTCGGTATTGCGGAAATGTTGTTGCAAAGTCACGACGGCGCCATTCACTTTCTGCCGGCCCTGCCCGATGACTGGCAAAACGGGGAAATTACCGGTTTGAGAACACCCGGCGGTTTCGAAGTCAGTTTCAAATGGTCAAATGGTCACCTAATTAAAGCAGAAATCAAATCTACACTGGGTGGTAATTGCAGAATCCGGGTCCCCAATGAAATGAAAATTTCCGGTAACATTACTTTAGAAGGAGCAAAAGAAGAGAATCCCAATCCGTTCTTTGAAAAACCGCAAATAAAAACACCTCTTATCTCAGAAAAAGCTCCTCAAAAAGCTGTCTCATTGCCTGAAACCTTTTTATACGATTTTAAAACAGAGAAGAATCAGGTTTATTCACTTAGAATTAAGTAAAAGAGAAAAAAGCAATAATTTAAGGATACATTTCTGTCATTTGAGGTTTCTTCGTGCATAGCCCCCGCAACAACCGAATCTCCGAATGAGAGAGTGAAGATTGGCGGATTGCAGAACGGCTCAACGGTCCTGCAATCTGCCAATCCCATTCCATTAAAATAAAGTGCGTCATTGTTGGCAAAGCAATCTTTTGTTAAGAAATCACTTACTTCCCGGGTTTTGTCAGATAATCCTGAATATTTCTCAGGCTCTTTTCGTCATCCGACAAGATCAATAACGTATCATTTGGTTCGATAACCGTTGAGCCACTCGGAGTGATATACCTGCCTCCCCGTTTTATCATAGCAATAATAGTGCTTTTAGGGAAGCCCAAATCCACAATACGCCGGTCAACAGCATAACAGGCAGGCGCCACGGAAATTTCTTTCATGGCCGATTTTGGTATTTCTGAAATAAATTTTTCTGTTTCGGAGATGGGCTTTACCCGTTCGGGCAGGGCGACACCCAACCATTTGGCAACCACCGTCAGGGTAGTGCCCTGAATCATCACAGAGGTAACAGAAATAAAAAATACGATATTAAAAATCATTTCAGCCTGATCGATACCTGCAAGCAGTGGATAGGTAGCAAAAACAATAGGTACAGCTCCTCTGAATCCTACCCACGAGATATATAAGCGTCTTCGGATCTTCATTTTAAAAAACATCAGGCTGATGAACACACTTACAGGACGAGCAACAATAATTAAAAAAAGAGAAACCAGCAATCCGATCCCCATCACTGGAAAAACATGGGATGGATAGACAAGCAATCCTAATGTCAGGAAGAGTATTATTTGCATCAACCAGGCCAAGCCATCATACATCTTCATTATGGTTTTTTTATGTATAAGATCCTGATTGCCCAAATAAACAGCACTGATATAAATAGCTAAAAACCCGTTACCTCCCAAGGCATCAGTGGTGGAGAAGGTAATAAACATCAAAGCAATCATCAGCACCGGATATAATCCTTCAAAAACAAGCTTGATCTTATTGATCACAAACTTGCTTATCCGGCCAAACAAAAAACCGGCGATAGCACCCAGTATCATTTGCTGAAAAAACATGGGGATTATGGAAATCAGACTTTTATCCTGATTTACCACCAGGGACAAAAAGGCAATGGTCAGAACATATGCCATTGGATCGTTACTTCCGCTTTCAAGCTCCAGGGTGGGACGCAACTTAGCTTTAAGGGCCAGGCTTTTGGATCGTAAAATAGAAAATACAGCAGCTGCATCGGTCGAAGAAACAATGGAACCAAGCAAAAGACTCTCATAAATGGAAAAATCGGTCAGGAACCAAACAAATGTCCCCAACAACAACGCTGTCAGCAACACCCCCAACGTGGACAGAGCAATTCCCTGCCCTAATATGGGTTTTACCGACTTCCAGTTGGTGTCCAACCCTCCCGAAAACAATATGAAGTTAAGAGAAACAACGCCAATAAACTGAGCAATTTGAGGATTGTCGAAATGAATCCGACCAATCCCGTCGGAACCGGCAAGCATCCCGATGGCCAGGAAAAGCAACAGTGTAGGGATGCCAAACCGGTAGGAGGTTTTTCCGGCAATAATGCTCACAAAAAGCATCAAAGACCCTATTAGCAGTATATTCTCTATTGTCAAAAGCATCTGAGTTCCCTTTCCGTCCTGGTTATTAACTACATATAAATGGAGACCCTTTATTCCCCCGGGAAGAGCTTGGCAGGCCTCTGCTAAATTAACCGTAAAATAAACTTTTTGTTAAACTCCTCACAGAATTTTTGTTCTTTTTTGATTGTTTTATTTCGGAACAACAATTAATGGCATACAACCATCATAAACCATTTCATGGATCAGGGTATTCTGAAAAACACTATCCTTCAATGCTTTTACATCCTGCTGTATAACAATATTTGAGGTTTCCTCAAAATACTAAAAAAGAAATGCACTTCAAATAACAATTCGGACAATTGGATAAAAAAACCTCCCCGGATAATCCGAAGAGGCTTTTCTTACGTTTCTAAGGTATATAAATCAATCTCAGCCGGGCTGAATCATTGTTCCTCTACAATACGCTGCATAGCATTCCAGTTCTCCTCCATTGTTTGCAGAAGCTTCATTTGAGCTCTGGCTCTGACCAGGTTATGATTCGCATATTCAATCTTATAATATTTATCGCCATTCAGGTAATCATCCAGAAACCGTACTGTCTGCTCATAAGTTAGCAGTTTTGCTCCAAAGGCCAGGGTTGCTTTCTCCTCAGCAGATAAAATATCCCGAGTCTCCTGAAGAAAACCTTTAATAAAACCTTCGAAAAGCTCCATATCAATCCCCACATTGTCCAGATTGGGATCATCCTCCTTGCCCGTATTGGCACCATTACGAATGGCATCACCTATGTCATAACAAACATAACCGGGCATTACTGTATCCAGGTCAATCACGCAAAGAACCTCATCATTTTCATCCAGCAGCACATTATTAAACTTTGTATCCTGATGAACAATGCGTTGCGGAATTTTCCCTTCACGACCCATCTGAATTATTTTCTTGTATTCGTCTGACCGTTCAAGTAAGAAATTCACGTCTTGTTGAACTTCCTCCAATCTTCCAACCGGATTTTCATTCACACGCTCTTTAAAATTTTTTATGCGCATCTCGGTGTCATGAAATCCGGGAATAACAGGGTAAAGAGGGTCTCCCGGCAAGTCAGAAACCAGCTTTTGAAATTGGCCAAAGGCTCTACCTCCCGCCTCAGCCTGTTTGACATTGGTAAGTTGGTCGTAAGAATGGGCTCCTTCAATAAAAAGAAACATACGCCAGTAATTGCCCTCATCATCTTTATAGAACCCCTCGCCATCATTGGTCTTAACAGGAGTTAAAACGCGTCGGTCAATATCACCGGCACCCTGCGCTTCAAGTTTTTCCCGAATGTGACTGGTAACCCGCTCTATATTGCGGGTCAGTTCAGGAACATTTTGAAAAATATGATGATTGATAATTTGCAAAAGATAGTTTGGGGCATCACTCTCACTTGTCCGAACTTTATAGGTTGTATTGATAAGACCATTGCCAAATGGTTTGATGGTAGCAACCGTACCATCTATAGAAAACTGGTTGGTTATTTGTTCTGGTGTCATAGCGATTATAATTTGGTAATACGAATTCAATAGATCGTTAGATTTTAGAAGTTAGAGATTAGAGAAAATCGTAAAATATTGACATTCTTGATTTTACTAAAATATTTATTTAAGCTTAAAGATTTAATTTCCAGAGCTTTGAAAAAGCTTAACGGACTATTGGGAATTAAAACTTTTCCAAAATTCAGTACATCGATTGGTTTTTTTCTCCAAAGAAGTAAAAAAAACCGCTCCCCTCAGGCAGGTATCCATCCTTTACTCCTATGCATTCATGGAAAATTAAAAAATGCAAGCTTTCCAATCATCTACCCATATTCTTATATTAAAACTTCCATGGCCATAAGAAAAAGATTTATGGCCATGGAAAATACATATTAATAGGTTATGTTATAATTTACCTTCATCATTTTGCAACAGAAATCTGCTTGCTTTTTCCTGTCAGATAGTCGGTATTATTTTCAGTAACCGGAATCAGGGTAAAACTCCAGGTATAATTTTCCGTTGCAGGAATTTGATATTCTTTTAAAGGTTGTGCTCCCCAGCTGTTGACACCTGCCACTCCCCGTTGTCCGTAATCAATATTCCAGCGTACCAGATTGCGTTCCTTTACCTGAGCAATATGTTTTTGCTCTTCATGCACCGGCCCGTACTCATATCCTTCGCGGGCATCAAAATCCGCAGTCAGGTATGGCATTGCAGTCATTTCGAATCCATCGGCAGGATGCTCCTTACTAACAGCCAACAATCCAACCCCCTTTGAATTGGTAACTGCTGCCCAGCGAATTCCGGTTTTATTTCCGTTTTCCTGTGGGCGCTCGTAAGGAACCATTTGATCAGCAACATCAGATGTATAAAGCCCGATAAACGATGAAACATTACGATCCACATAGTTCTCCCATTTTCCCCGACCGAACCAGGTAAGTTGATCAAATTCACGGGGCATGGTAAGTACCATCCCAAGGCGTGGCAAATCACTCTTTTCAGAATCTGAGGCTTCCATTTTGTTTTCCAGGGTCACACTGCCATTTCCATGAATGGTGTAAATAGTGTGAAACCGGGTTCCCACATCAGGAAGGTTCCAGATTGCTGTTACCTGATACTCTCCATTTTCCAGGGAGCTGAGATCAACTGATTCTGTTTGCTGATTGCGGGTAGCCTTTTTCCAGTTGATGTTACGTTGTGGCATTCGGGCCCCGAAATCGTTATCGGTAGGTGCTCTCCAGAAATCTGGCCTCGGACCGCCTTCCGCTGTCAAAAGGTTGGTTTTTTTGAAGCGATAGCTTACAATAGTTCCTGTTTCTTTTCCAATGGATAATTGAGCTTCTCCTGCCTTAAAAACAAACGCATCCCCGGTTTCTTCCATATCAACGGTACCATTGGAGAAATTCGCTGGTTCATGGTCAGATTTCCACGGCAATTTAATCTGTTCGCGTGCCACAACATGCCCCCGGCCAATCAAACCATTCTTCTGCCGGTTGGTTACCTGAATCTCAAGAAAATACTCTGTCCCCGGTTCTACATCGACACCCGAAATATCGAAGGTCACGGTTTCTCCTTCATGAGGAGGGGTTTCCAGAAGCGGCAGATCTATTGTTTTTAATGTCTTTCCATCTGCTTTGACCATGGCCTGAAAAGCAAATGCTCTAAGATTGGTAAAGTCGTAACGGTTTTCCACGAGCAATTTGGCAACATCCTGATTCAATCGCAAGGCATGAAATTTCACCCACTCGTGCGCCTTTTTGGCTTCAAAAAGACCAGGCTGTGGGGTTCTGTCAGAATCAACAATACCATTGAGCAGGAAATTTCCGTCGCTGGGCATATTCTCTCCATAATCGCCGCCATAAGCAAAAATTTCATTCCCCTCACTGTCGGTGGAACGAATGCCCTGGTCAACCCAGTCCCAGATAAAGCCACCCTGAAGTTGCGGATAGCGATTAATTATGTCCCAGTAGTCCTGAAAATTTCCCATACTGTTCCCCATTGCATGGGCATATTCGGTAGGTATAAAAGGACGGTCGAGCAGTTTCTTCCCAAACCATTCGAATGTTGCCGGATCGGGATATTGTGGCACAATAATGTCTGTATTCCACTCAAAATCAAGAGCAAACCTACTACCCACCTCCGTCCGCTCATACTGAACGGGGCGCATACTGCGATCCAGTTCCTTTATGGCCTTGTAGCCGGCATAGAAATTAACACCATTTCCGGCTTCATTTCCCATAGACCAGATGATAACCGACGGATGATTCTTGTCGCGTTCCACCATACGAGTCATACGCTCCACATGGGCCTTTTCCCAAAGGGGTTTCTTTGCCAGAGAGTTTTCTCCGTAATAAAGACCGTGTGATTCGATGTTAGCCTCATCCACGATGTATAAACCATATTGATCACAAAGCTCATACCACCGCTCCGCCTGTGGATAATGAGCCAAACGAACTGCATTAAAGTTGTTTCGTTTCATGAGTTCAATATCCCGCATCCACATATCTTCATCCATCACATGTCCTGTTTCGGGATGATGCTCATGCAGGTTAGCCCCTTTGAGAGTTACAGGGACACCGTTCACAAGAAGCTGACCACGCTTGATCTCCACGGAACGAAATCCTACTTTTCGGGATGTCGCTTCAAGAACCGTCCCATCTTCATCGATCAACTGAATGGTGAGGTGATATAAATTTGGATGTTCAGCACTCCATGCTTTCACGTTTTCGATGGCGGCATTCAGATTAACAGTTACCTCGCTCATTTTTGGAACGGCTACCAAAGATTCTTTTGCAACTACAGTCCCCTGATCTTCTGCCACTTCAAAAGCTACGGTGATGTTTTGGTTGGCTGACAAATGGTTCTCCACATCAACAAAAAGATCCAATTCTCCTGTTTTGTAACTGTCGTCCAACGTTGAAACCACCTCAAAATCGCGAATACGGGTTTTGGGCTGACTGTAAATGGCCACATCGCGCTCGATCCCCGAGATACGCCAAAAATCCTGACATTCCAGATAACTGGCATCACTCCAACGATACACTTCCATTGCAACGGTATTTTGTTTTCCTGCCTTCACATAAGATGTGATGTCAAATTCTGAAGGTAACTTACTGCCCTGGCTGTATCCTACTTTTTCTCCATTTATCCAGATATAGAATGCTGATTTTACAGCACCAAATTCGATAAAAACCTGACGCCCGTCCCAATCTTGGGGGATCTCAAATGTGCGACGGTACGAACCCACCGGATTGTAATCGTGGGGTATTCTCGGAGGCTCAGGACCATTTTGTAATTCGGTTATGGGAGTTCGGGCATCTGCAAACTCATAGGGATGATTGACATAAATCGGAATGCCAAATCCTTCCACCTCCCAGTTTCCGGGAACCTGAATATTGTCCCATTTGCTTACATCAAACGACTGTTCATAAAAATCGGATGGACGCTCAGCTGGATTTTTAGAAAAATGAAATTTCCAGGTTCCGTTCAGCGATTTATAAAAAGGTGATTGTCCTCCTTCCAAAGCTTCCTCTGCTGTTGGATAGGAGGTAAATGTCGCCCTTCCGGGTTCCTTATTTCGCTCAACCACCAATGGGTTTTCCCAGTCAGGAAGTTCCTGACCATAAGAAACGCCTCCGAAAAAAGCGAATAATAATATACTTAACAACGAATTTCTCATCAACTTAAAACATTAATTTTCAACAACAATCTAACCTGATCTATTCCCCAATCATCAATAACGATTATTCATGAATCAAAGATTGACAAAGTCAAGAAACCAGGCTAATGCACATTTAACTGGCTCTTGGAATCCGCCGAAACAACATTTCGAACCCGGGTATTGCCTCCTTCTTTCATTGAAAGGTCAATCGGTTTATTGGTCTTCCACGCTCCTCTTGTAAAATCAGGAATATCGATGGGTTTAGAACCATTAAGAATAGACCACTCACTCAAAGGAGTAATACAACTCCAGGCAGCAGCATCATAAACATCCATATCCACCGGCAAGCCATTTCGGAGACAATCGATCAGGCGCCAATCCATAATAAAATCCATTCCACCATGGCCACCTACTTTTTTAGCCATTTCACCCACACGTCTGACTATTTCAGGAGTATATTTTTCCTGTAGTTCTTTCATTTTTGCTTCGTCGGCCACATTATGTCCAAAGGCAATGTGCTGAAGCGGCCATTTTTGGGCAAAACATTTTGTTCCGCTCAACATATGAATACGAGAATATGGACGTGGCGAACTGATATCATGCTGAATCATGATGGTACGTCCTTTCACGGTGCGAATCATCTGCATGTCCATATTACCCCGCATTTCTTTACCAACAAATTGTCGTAAGTCGGGGCGATCGGGAGCCAATTCTTTAATGCGATTGGCCAGGGTAAAATCATCCGACATCATTGCAGTCAGATAATCCATCCGATCACCGCGATTAATGTCCATGGCCTGACAAATAGGGCCTAAACCATGAGTTGGATAAACATTAGCCATCCGTGTATTTTCGTGCAGGCGCCACAACTTGTCATAAGCTCCATCGCCTCCGGGCTTATTATCCTGAGGCTTATTAAAATGCCAATAATCCAAATCATGAATGTAAGCACCTTCCCCATGAATCAAATCTCCAAATACGCCCTGACGCACCATGTTTAATGTCAGTAATTCAAAAAAATCATAACAACAATTTTCAAGAATAACGCAATGCTTTCTGGTTTGCTCGGAAACTTCAACCATTTCCCAGCACTCATCCATGGTTTTAGCTGTGGACACTTCAACGGCAGTATGTTTATCCCCTTTCATGGCAGCAATGGCTACCGGAACATGCCATTCCCAGGGAGTTGCAATATATACAAGATCAACAATATTACTATCGCACAACTCTTTAAAAGCAGTATCACTTCCGGTAAATTCTTTAGCTTTGGGCAACCCCGCTTTCACAAGCTTGGCCTGAGCTCCATCCATCGCAGCCTGTCGCGTATCACAAACAGCCGTTATTTCAACGCCCTCGATATGAGTCATTCGCTCTACGGCACCGATTCCTCTGTCACCAATTCCAACAAAACCAATGCGTACCGTGTCCAGCTTAGGAGCGCGGTAACCACACATGTTAAAATGCATTTTGGGCTTTCTCTCCGAAGCCCTTTTAATATGTGCTTTCTCACTTTGTTCTTTCGGTGTGCAGGCATTGATTACCGGAGATGCAGCAATAACCCCTGAACCTATTGCTATGTTCTTTAGAAATGATCTGCGATTGGTCATTTTTCTTTTGTTTTTATATCGTTCAACAATAAGATGATTAAAAGAAAAGAGCTCGTGAAGACTCATAAAGATCACGAGCTCTCTTATATCAACAAACTATTAGTAACCTGGATTATTGGGCTTTAATTCGGGGTTTTTATCGATAGCTGATTGGGGAATCGGCAACAGATAATGCTTCGGTGCTTCAAATTTTCTGGTTTCAACAAATATGGGATCTCCAGTCAATTGTACATTGTAATCGCCATTATCCTGTTCTGAATCCAGAACAGCCCCCAGTTTTGTCCCATACAATGGTCCATTCATCACCTCTTCTGCAATTTCCCAACGGATAATATCATCTCTTCTCAATCCCTCCATGGCAAATTCTACACGACGCTCATTGCGCACCAATGCTCTAAGGTTTTCGACAGTATTATATCTGGTCCTGTCCACAGCAGGCATTCCTGCGCGAAGTCTAACCGCATCCAAGGCAGCATATAATTCATCATCAATCTCCCCTAACTCCACTTTGGCTTCCGCAATGGTAAGTAAAACTTCGGCATAACGGAAAACGATGATATTCAACCCTGAATTCCAGTAAGGCTCATCCGGAAAAGCATCCAGATAATTTAAATATTTCCTGAAGTTGTATCCTGTTTTGGATGCATTATCAGCGGTTTGATAATAATTTGCATCTCCCTCCTCCACAGAACTATAGACATCTCCCTGCCATACCTGTCCCGGGTAAATAATGGAAGCACGCAAGCGGGGATCTCTGTTCACAAAGGGGTTTTGAGGATCATATTGCCCCAACTCTTCAGCTTCCTGAATAGTCAATCCACTCGCCATCTCATAACTATCAACCAACGATTGGGTGGGAACTACTGATGACCAACCTCCGGAACCATTGGGCAGGTAAGGTGTAAAGTCGATACTATACATATCCGGCGTGTGCTGAACGGATAATATAGCTTCGTCATTTTGCTCATTATCAGGACTAAAAACACCGGAAAAGGTCGAATTCAGACTATACCCCTCAATGCTTTGGGCCACTGTCAAAGCTTTCTCGTATTCTCCATAATAAAGATGAATTCTCATCAACAAGGTCTGGGCAGCTCCTTTGGTTGCTTTTCCAAAATCATCTGATGAATATGCTTCAGGCAGAACTTCAATAATATCTTTTAATTCATCCTGGATAAACGTCAAAACCTTTTCTCTGGAATCCCTGGGGATTTTAGCTTCTTCGGGAGAACCAAAATTCTCTGTAACAAGCGGCACATCACCATAATTAATTACAAGCTGGTAATATTTATACGCTCTGATAAAACGAGCCTGAGCCTCATATACCTCCAGGGTTGATGCCTCCAGATCCATAGTGCTTACATTGGCAATTAGTTCATTACAACGATAAATGGTGGTGTAACTAAAATAACTACTTCCGGGATCTGCAGCAGACAAGGTCCCATTCCCTATATTGGTCCAACCTTCCCAGGGGAAATTGTTGAATGCATTATCAGAACCACATTCACGATACATCAACCAGTCACCACTTTCAAAACCGGAATAGCAACCTGTAAGGGCAAGTTCAAGATCGCTTTCTGACTTCCAAAACGTAGCAGGAGATAAGGCATCCTTTGGTGCTAAATCCAGGAAAGATTCTCCACAGGATGCAGTTAAAAACCCAAATACTAAGATAATTATATATTTTCTCATCTCTTTTTCCTTTTAAAATGATACATTAACTCCGAAAGAATTTACCATAACAACAGGATAACCGCTTCCTCTTCCTGAAGGAGCTTCGGGATCCCATCCTTTCAGATAATCAGTAACCGTAAACAAATTCTGGCCGCTATAGTATATGCGTGCTTTTGAAACACCAAGTCTTGAAAGAACATTTTTAGGGATATTGTATCCAATTTGCAGGTTCTTAAGTCTCAGATAATTGGTACTTCTAAGCCAGTATTCGGTTGTTTGATTCTGGGGCATACTCGGTCCGTATAAGTTGGCGATGGCCCGAGGCACTGAAGTATTTGGTCTGTCAGAGGTCCAGCTATCGGCCCAAATTGCCGAAGGCTTGGATGCATCTCCGTTTACGGTACCAATAGCATCAAAATCCATATATCCATATCCACCCAGAGTTCCCTGGAAAATCGCGAGGAAATCAAAATTCTTATAATCTGCCCCCACATTAAAACCATAAACAAAATCAGGTGTCGAATTTCCCAGAATGGTACGATCGTCGCTGGTAACCTTATCATCTCCCGTAACATCAACATACCTGAGGTCTCCGGGTTTCAGCTCACTTCTGTTATATAAGGTATTTTCTGCCCAGTCATCAATTTCGCTTTCTGTTTGATAAAGCCCGTTGGTTTTATACCCGTAAAAAGAATCTACAGATTCTCCTATTCGCCGTATGGTTCTTCCACTGATAATCTGATCCTGTCCGGCAAGCTTTAACAATTCATTTTTATTGTAAGCGAAGTTACCTCCAAAGTTAAAACCTACATCTCCGAATTTATCATTGTACTGAAACGTAAATTCAATCCCTTTATTGGACATTTCTCCTACGTTATCATAAAACCCGGACAGTGCAAACGTTTCGGGAGAAGGAACTGCCATTATAATATCTGTGGTTTTCCTGTCGTAGTAATCAACAGTAAAATTCAATTTGTGAAAAAGAGTAAGATCGGCTCCAATTCCCCATGAAGTCGTTTTCTCCCACACCAGATCTTGGTTTTTAGCAGAAACAATTGCTGCTCCGGAGGTAATACTGCTGTTAAAAGGATAATCAAGTCCCAAAGACAAAGTTGGAACGGTAGGGTAATAGGAATTTAATGCAGCCTGATTTCCCAACATTCCCCATGATGCTCTTAACTTCAAATTATCTATTGATTCCAGGTCTTCCATAAAATCTTCTTCCGACAGCCGCCATCCCGTCGAGAAAGAGGGGAAGGCTCCCCATCTGTTATCTTCACTGAAACGGGAGGATGCATCGTACCGCAAATTAGCTTCAAACAGATATTTGCTTTGATAATCATAGTTTACACGTCCAAACCATGAAATCATGTTCAGCTCCCGGGTGTAACCTTCGCCAACCATTCCTTTGGATGAGCCGCCGTCAAGATCATCTAGCATGGTACTTGGAAAATTCTCCCGATAAGCACGTGTCCTTTTATAATCATATGCTTCGGCATGATATCCTGCCATTAAAGCAAAATTGTGTCCACCAACTGATTTGTCATAATTGGCAACTACATCGCCTGTAATTCGTTCGGTATTTACATGTAATTGCTCTATAGATGTGGGTCCATGGTACTTAGACTCATTATACTGAATCTCTTTGTTTTTAGAACTTTTATCTTCCTTGTAAGTACGCAACGAAGCAGTACCTTTAACCGTAAAGCCCTCAAAAATTTTAAAAGTAAGTGACCCTACTCCCAGAAAATAATTCTGTTTTGTATGGATTTGTTCCCCCTGATCAAGCCAGGCAATGGGGTTACCATCAGATATGGTAGCATATGTACCATCTTCATTTTTATAGGGAATCCAGGGAGCAATACGGTACGCCTGACGAATAATCTGATCCAGTCCTCCGCCAACATAAGCATTATTAGGCTGTGTCAAGGTCTGACGGGTATAAGAAAGATTGACATTTGTTGTCAGCCATTCATAAGGATCATTCTTCAAATTGGTACGGACATTATATCGTTCTTTTCCTGTATGTTCCACAATACCATCCTGCTTTTGATAATCAACGGAAGAACGATATTGAGATGTTTCTGAACCTCCGGAAACAGATACATTATGCGATGTCTGAAAGCCTGACCCGGCATAAAGTAAATCGAGCCAATCGGTATTTGGATGGCCGTAAGGATCCTGCCCGTTACGGAAAAGTTCAATATCTGCATCTGTAAACCGCGGATCTTTCCCTTCGACCTGCAAGGCCTGATTGTACAACGAAGCATATTCTGCAGACCCCAGATATTCAGGCAAATCGGTGGGAGCCTGCCAACCGAAGTCACCAGAGTATCGCACCATTGGCTCCCCGCTTTTTCCGGTTTTTGTCGTAATCAGGATAACTCCGTTGGCAGCTTTTGAACCATAAATAGCAGCAGATGCAGCATCTTTCAACACAGAAATGGAAGCAATATCTTCGGAAGAAAGCTCATCCATACTTGATTCCACCCCATCAACAATAACCATCGGGGCAGCATTGTTTAAGGTACCTACTCCACGCACCCGAATGGTCCCTCCGTCACCTCCGGGCATACCACTTCCCTGGTTCACATACACTCCCGGAAGCAAACCTGATAAACCGGAGGAGACATTACTCATGGGACGATTTTCCATCAACTTGCTATCAACACTGGCCACTGAACCAGTAAGGTTGACTTTCTTTTGTGTCCCGTATCCGACAACAACAACCTCATCCAGGCCAACCATGTCTTCTCTCAGGGAAACGTCGATCTGGCTTTTATCGCCTATGGCAACTTCTCTGGATTCCATACCAACAAAAGAAAACAACAAAACATCAGCATCACCAGGAATTTTAAGCGAATAATTCCCTTCTACATCAGTAATGGTACCCTGAGTAGTTCCTTTTACAGAAACGGTTGCTCCGGGAATCGGTTCCCCCTGACCATCAACCACTCTTCCGGTAATAATTTTCTCAGATTGCGGGACATCTTCCGAAGAATCTTTTCTCTTTGAAAGAATAATCTGGTTGTCGACTACTTTATATGAAATATCCCGACCATAAAAAAGAGCATCAAGAACTTCAAAGATATTCTCTTTTGAACACTTCACAGAAGTGTCAAAATCCATGTCAACAAATTTCTCATTATACAGAAAATAAAACTGACTTTGATTTTCAATCTCATCAAGAACCGTTTCGGCTTTTACATTCTCGAGATCAATAGTAAGCATTTTGACCTGAGCGTAAGATACCTCTGCAAACAACTGGGTAACACCGACTAGTAAAAAGAAGAGTGTGATTCGCATAATACGATAGGTTTTAGTAAGGGCACACCTGTTCCCTATTCCTCTCTTAGGAATTTTTTTCATAGCTTTGTAATGATTTTAAGTACAACATTGGGGATTTGGAAGTTGCCGCTTCCTTTTCCCCTTTTTTAAAAACAAATCTTTTAAAAGTTCACGAAACTAACTACTGTTTAACTTAGAAGTGACATTCATAAATTTTTCAATTTATTGATGTTGAATGATTACTTTCTTTCTCGAAAAATTGCCTGCACTATCTTGCTTATTATCCTCAATTACATAATCAATTGGAGAAGTCAGTTTTAACAATCTCAAAATTTCTTCAAGTTTTTCGTCTTTGAACGTCCCCCTGAAGGTGTAATCATAAATGGTGCTATCCTCCACAACCACATCCACATTAAACCAGCGTGACAATTCTCTGGCTGTTCGAACCATATTTTCTCCCCGAAGCAATAACTTTCCATCAATCCATGAGGAATATATTTCAGGCTCAACCTGTTTCCGGGTTAGCTTTCTTTTTTCATTATCAAAGACCAGTTGTTCACCTGGTGTCATTTGGAATGATTGTTCGCACCGATCTGGTTTAAATTCCACGACACCTTCTTCCAGAACTACCTCTACAATATCTTCTTCGGGCCACATTTCCACGTTGAAACGAGTCCCTAAAACTTTCACTTCAGCATTGTTTCCTCTGACTGTAAAGGGGTGTAACGAGTCACTTTTTACATCGAAAAAGGCATTGCCTTTTACTTGGACATTCCTGTTTTCAAAAGGGATATAGTAACTTAATTCAGAACCACTATTCAACCAGGTAATGGTTCCATCAGGCAATTCGGTTTTAACTCTGGCTCCCAATGGGGAAATAATTTCCACCAATGTCGGTTCCGATTCAGGCTTCTCAGCAAAGAAGAATAGCAAAGCATTTATGACCAAAAGTGGCAGAAGCAGAACGGCAGCTATTCTGGCAAATAATTTCAACGCCCTTGTCATTTTCTTTGGACCGGAGGCATTCTCCGAATCAGATCTAATCAAGAAATGAATTTTCTGCAGGATGGGAGATAAATCTTTATGAGAGTTCGTAAAGGAGATTGCATCCCAATCCTCTGCCATACGCTTCTTCAAATCAGAAATGCCTGACTCCTCCCTGAACAGCCGAAAAAACTTGCGCTTTGATGATCTGTCTCCTCTGCCAGCGAGATAATCATCAAATATTTGTTGTTGCTTTTTATTCATCAGTATATAATTAAACTAAATCATTGGTCTGATGGAACTCGCATGTAAGAACTTATACATATTCTCTTGTGGTAATCGTTGCCATGCTCGTTTCATCCGTATAAAATTTATTAATTAAGGTCGGATGGAACTCGCATGCAAGAACTTATACATATTCTTTTGAGGCAATCGTTGCCATGCTCGTTTCATTTGTATAAAATAAGACTAAGTTATTGGTCTGATAGAACTCGTCCCGAACATTTGGGACTCGTTTCATTCGGAAAATTGCCAGGCCTTTAAAAGTAATACCATTTTAAAACCAAAATCTCCCGAAAAAAAATCACATTTTTTTTATTCTTTTAAGAAATACATCAATCATGAAGAAGAATTGAAGCTGGCGCAACCTGGCTAAATGCCTGATAACAAAAAGCCTTACCAACATCCCTTGCTTAGAAGTACCCTAAAGCAGAAATAAATAGAAGAAAAGCAATGACAAAAAACCCGATTTCTTAAGATGAACTTTCAAAAATCCTATCACCTCAGAAATCTGATTATCCACGGTTTTGGAGGTAACACCAACAATCTCAGCGATTTCTTTAGCTGACTTACCTTCAAATCGGCTTAGATGAAAAATACGTTGCTTCTTCTCCGGAAGTCTTTGGAGTAGTTGAGTAATCTGGTCCAGAACTGAGCGAAAGGTAAGTGAAGCTTCCGTAGTATTATCCCGAGGTTCGAATTGTTGAAACTCCTCTACATCCACATAAACACTTTTATACTTAAAATAATCACGTATCTGGTTAAAGGCAATGGTAAAAAGGTAAGCACGAAAGTTTTCCTCCTCATTAATTTTCTCCCGGTTTTTCCAGATCTTAAGAAAGACGTCCTGAACCAGCTCTTCGGCATCAGAATCTGATTTCAGATATTTATAGCCAAAACCATACAACCGAGATGAATAAAGATAAAACAACTCATTGAAAGCCTGAATACTTCCTTGTTTGAGCTGTTTAATAAAAATCTGTTCCTGAGTCATTCATTCACCTATTTACACTACAAAAATGTAAATATAAATCAAAGAACCCAAAAAAAAATATTCCCTCTGAACTATGTTTAAGAGGAGACCGGAAGCCCCAACAACTGAACACACACCTAAGAGGCAGACACTTACATTAGAAAAAATCCTCCATTAAACAATCATTCAAAAACAATAATATTCCACAGGAGAAGAGTGACCGGGCGGAAACATATTACTTAATACAACTTTTCAGATAACTCTCCATACTAAAAAAAGCCTCCCCGGAAAATCCGAAGAGGCTTTTCTCACGTTTTACTAAAAATCTTATTGCAGTTGCAGGGTGGCAACCGAATGTGCAGGCAGTGTTACCGTCAACACACCTTTTTTAATTTTAAAATCAGAGAACTCAACAGGTTTTACCGTCTCCGGTTCGTCAAATGAGTTGTAAGAATTAAAGTCCGGAGCAGTCAACACAGAGGCGGACAATACCCTGGTGAGATTTCCGTCTTCCACATCTACTTCAATTACCTGCTCTTCTGTTGCATCCAGATTACTAAGACTGATGTTCACTTTTCCATCTTTCTTTGAGGCGGTTCCGCTTACAGCCGGAATTTCTTCTCCACCCACCTCATAGCTAACGGTTTGAAGCAACTCAGGAATATACGTTGCATCCTGATGCACCTTGTACATATTAAAAACATGGTAGGTTGGAGTCAGTACCATCTTATCGTCTTCAGTAAGGATCATGGCCTGCAAAACATTTACCACCTGGGCAATATTAGCCATCTGGACACGCTCTGCATGCTGATGGAAAATATTAAAAGTTACAGCAGCAATCAAGGCATCACGCATAGAGTTTTGCTGGAACAAATGACCGGGTTCGGTTCCGGGTTCCACATCGGTCCAGATCCCCCACTCATCAACCAAAAGCGGAAGATTTTTTTCGGGATCATACTTATCCATGACGTTGGAGTGCTTTGTAACCAACTCATCCATGAACAAGGCATTTTTCAGACCGCTAAAGTAGAGGTCCTCACCAAAACCGGTGGCAGCAGACTTATTATTCCAGTCTCCTGTTGCAATGGTATAGTAATGCACCGAAAGTGCATCCATATTTCTGGCAGCCCTCTCCATCAGCACATCTGTCCAGTTGTAGTCGCTGCCATTGGCTCCGCAACCGACACGCTCAAATTTACCTTCACCATAAAGTCGGGCATAGAGTGAATACTGACGCAACAGATCGCTGTAATACTCCGGACGCATATCGCCTCCACAGCCCCAGCTCTCGTTACCAATTCCAAGGAATTTAACATCCCAGGGCTCTTCACGACCATTTTCGCGACGCCAGTTGGCCATAGGAATATCCTCATCTGAAGTCATGTATTCTATCCACTCTACCATTTCGGTAACAGTTCCACTACCCACATTTGCAGAAATATATGGGTCGGCACCTATCATCTCACAAAGATTCAGAAATTCATGTGTACCAAAACTGTTGTCTTCAATGGAGCCACCCCAGAAATAGTTCTTAATTTTAGGACGCTCACTCTTCGGCCCTACGCCATCTTTCCAGTGATACGTATCGGCAAAACAACCTCCGGGCCAGCGAAGAACCGGAATGTTCAGTTCTTTCAAAGCATCCAGGATATCTTTACGATAACCGTTAACATTGGGAATGTCAGAATCGGGTCCCACCCAGATTCCATCATAGATACAACGGCCAAGGTGTTCGGCAAAATGACCATAAATATTTTTATTGATGGTCTGTTCTGCATTGTTAAAATCCAGATTCATTTTATTCTGGGCACCGGCAGGTAAAGCCAAAACAAAAGCGAAAAACAATGCAATGAGTAGATTCTTTCTGTTCATCTCGAATTGGTTTTAATTAGAAATATCTTGTTTTATGTTATTCTACTTAGTTTCTGTCCATAAACTAAGCGGTTTTGACGTGTTTGAACCAGAAAGTTCAAATTCAAGGCGTGTGAAAAATCTAAACCGCAGTCCCGAAGTAGCTTTTGTAAGATTTTTTGAACAAAAAACCAACAAAAAGCACAATCGGGATGAAAATTTAGATTTTGAGCAACAATGCAGAAGTTGAACTTTATAGACAAACACTACTTAAACTGAATCCAATCTAATACTAATTCCGAATCTCCGGCATTGAAAATATATAAATCATGAATCCCTTTCGGCAAGTCGGAAAGTGTTACCTTTTTTAACTGGTAATCACCCGCATTGTCAAACTCAACATCCGTCAAACGAGGACCATCCGGCGCATTCAATCGAATTTCAAAATCTCCGCCTTTTTCTGCATATCCTTTTACTATGAGTTCTTCAAATTCGCCTGTGCCAAAGTCCACTTTATTGTAACTAATCCAGTTACCTTCTTCAGGTAAATGCACCTGCCAACCCTGGTGAGGATCTGTATCATCAACAAACTCATAACTGACATTCTCTCCTTCAGCCAGGCTGTACCGGTCTGTCTGAATACGGGCGGAAGCAGGTGTGATCCCCACTCCACGTAATGTTGGTAAAACTTCCTGAATGGTTCCATCAGCATTAAAAAACAGACTATCTGCTTTGATCGAACGATTTTTATCAAAATCAGGAGACAAATCATTGTGATGATAAAACAAATACCATTGGTCACGATATTCAATAATGGAATGATGATTGGTCCAGCACTCAACAGGAGATTCTTTCATAATCACTCCCTTAAATTCAAAGGGCCCCATCGGGCTGTCTCCCATGGCATAAACCAGGCGTTCGGTTGTTTCGGGCACATGAGGAAAAGTAAAATAATACTTTCCGTTGCGCTCAAAGAGATACGGTCCCTCCTTAAATTTTGCAGGAAGATCCACCACTTCCTGTGGTTCGGTGGCCAATTCCAACATATTCTCCTTCAGCTTTGCCATGTACAGCTTTTCGCCACCTCCCCAATAAAGGTAGGCTTGACCATCTCTGTCGATAAATGGATTGGGATCAATGCCAAATACATCTTTCATTGGTTGCTCCTGAGGGATAAAAGGCCCCTCCGGGGAGTCAGCAACAGCCACCCCTACCCTTCGTCCTCTACCCTCTGACTTATCTTTGGCAGTAGAAGGAAAATAAAAATAATACTTCCCGTTTTTTTCAATGCAATCGGGAGCCCACATACTATAAGTTGACGGATCCACCCAAGACACATCATACTGACTAAGAATAACTCCGTGATCCTCCCATTGAGTCAGATTTTCGGAAGAATAAACATGGTAATCCTCCATACAAAACCAGTTGGCAAACCGTCCGGAATCAAGCCTGATATCATGTGAAGGATAAACATATACCTTATCATTGAATACCCGGGCTGAAGGGTCAGCAGTAAACTCATCCATTATCAGTGGATTTTGTGCCCACGAAACCGTTATTGATAAAACAATAAAAATCAGAAGAAGAGTTGCCTTTTTCATGATCAAAACAGTATTAAGTGAATATAGGGTGCGACCTGAGAAACAGGCCAACACCCTTATCAGTATATAAAGAAAGCTCTTACAATTCTTTCTCGGTAAATTCCCCGAGTTTCACATATTTACTGTAAATAGCTTCATACTTCTTCACATTCTCTGCGTTGGGAGTATATTCTTTCTCAAATCCCTGTCCCATCTGCTTTTGCGCTTCCTCCACATTATCGTAAATACCCGCCACAACAGCAGCAAACATACCTGCTCCCACAGCACAAGTCTGTTCGGTGGCAGCCACTTTGATAGGCATATTCAACACATCGGCAAGTGTCTGCATCACAAACGGAGATTTGCGAGCCACGCCTCCAAGACCAATCACAGCTTTGAGTTCAACACCTTCTTCCCTGAAACGGTCCACAATCGCTTTGGACCCAAAAGCCGTAGCTTCCACCAAAGCTCTGAAAATACGTGGTGCCGAGGATCCCAGTGTCAACCCGGAAATGGAACCTGTCACTTCCTGACTGGCATCGGGTGTGCGGCGTCCATTCATCCAATCTACAGCAAGAATGGTGGACTCATCAACCGAAATTTTCATGGCTTCCCGGCTTAACTCAGGTATAATCTTATCAATGGTTTCCTCAATCAGTTTTTCCCGGGTTCCGGCATCCACCAGTTCTGTTTTGCTCAGGATATTACTGAGCGGCCAGGCTACGACATTCTTAAACCAGGCATAGATGTCACCAAAACCGGACTGACCGGCCTCCAGACCTATATAACCGGGAACGACAGAACCATCTACCTGTCCGCAAATTCCTTTTACCAGTTTATCTCCCATTTGCTCGTAATCCGCAATCATAATATCGCAAGTAGAAGTACCAATGGCACGCGCCAACACATTAGATGTGGCACCACCTCCAACAGCACCCATGTGGCAGTCAAAGGCACTTACACCAACAACCACGTCGGTGGAAAGACCAAGTTTTTCTGCCCATTCGGGAGTAAGGGTTCCTACTTTAGTATCACTGGCATAAGTGTCTTTAAACAATCGATCGCGAAAACCCATCAACAAAGGATCCAGTTCAGTAAGAAATTCTTCAGGAGGAAGACCTCCCCAGCTTTCATGCCACATAGCTTTGTGTCCGGCAGCACAACGACTACGCACCACCTTGTCGGGCTGTTCTGTACCGGTTATTAGTGATGGCATCCAGTCGGCATGCTCAATCCATGAATAAGCAGCTTTTCGGATGGCCTCATCTTCGCGCAATACATGAAGCGCTTTTGCCCACACCCACTCGGAAGAATAAACACCGCCCTCAAACTGAGTATAATCCACGTCCCACTTACGGGCAAGCTGGTTAATTTCGGCAGCCTCTTTCACTGCTGTATGGTCTTTCCAGAGAATAAACATAGCATTGGGATTCTCTGCAAACTCAGGTTTCAGTGCCAGGGGAATCCCGTCTTCATCCACAAAGGCCGGAGTACTTCCGGTTGTATCGAAGGACATACCCACCACATTTTCAGCCACACCGGTTCCGGCTTCTTTAAGGGCCGTCTTTACGGTATATTCCAAAACCTCAATATAATCCAGAGGATGCTGACGATACCGATTGGCAGCAGGATCACAATATTTACCTTCAATCCACCGTGGATAATGTTTAACTGCCTGGGAGACTTCCTCTCCGGTTTGGGTATCCACCACCACGGCACGGGCAGAATCAGACCCGTAATCCAATCCTATAACATATTTTTTGGAGCTCATTGTATTCAGTTTTTGATCAGTAGTTTTTAGTCAGTAGTTTTAACAAGCAGGGTTCATCAATAAATTATTCCAATGCTCAACTATCTGCTTAAAACATCCTTGTGATAACTAAGTAATTTTTGGGAGATAAACCCGGGCCGGAAGCCGGCCCGGGTGAGAGAAATGATGCCTTTACATTATCTATTTCTGCCCGTAATAGGCATTGGCACCATGTTTACGATCGAAATGCTTTTTTGTAAGAAGCGGATTCATGGTAACATTGGGATTTACAGACTTACTAACAAAAGCCATTTTAGCAACAGCTTCCATTACCACGCTGTTGTGCACAGCCTCGTGTGCATCTTTCCCCCAGGTGAAAGGACCATGATTTTTCACAATTACCCCGGGAATATGATTGGGGTTTTTATCTGCAAAAGCTTCCACAATTACGGTACCTGTCTCCTTCTCATATTCTCCTTCCACCTCCTCTTTTGTCATATCGCGCGTACACGGGATATCACTGGCAAAATAGTCGGCATGTGTAGTTCCGATAATTGGAATATCCACACCCGCTTGTGCCCAGGCGGTAGCATAGGAAGAGTGGGTATGCACCACTCCTCCTATTTCCGGAAAATTCTTATACAATTCGATATGAGTTGGAGTATCCGAAGAAGGTTTCAGTTGACCTTCCACCACGTTGCCTTCCAGGTTCAAGACGACCATGTCATCGGCTGTCATGTCATCGTAAGCCACACCGCTGGGTTTGATTACCACCAAACCTCTTTCCCGGTCAATGGCACTCACATTCCCCCAGGTAAAAATTACCAGGTTGTGTTTTACCAGATCGAGATTGGCCTGGAAGACTTCTTCCTTTAACTTTTTTAAATCCATCTTCTGATCTTTTTTTACCAGAACACTCCGTAAAGCAATGCAAGAATAACGATAACTCCCACTGCACCAATATTAAAAGTTGTTCCGGTTTTGAAACTTTCGGGATTAATCTCAAGCGCTTTCTTGTCAGCTGCAATAATTTTCTCATTGGCAATCAAAATAATACCAACAAAAATAAAGGCTGCAGCAGTCATGAAAATACTCTCAATTCCCAAATTATTCAGGAAATAAATATTCACACCAACCGCGCCAATAATAGCAGCGACAATACCGATGGTCATCAGGATATACCCGGTGCGCATATAGGCTGGACGAACGGTGTGTTTGGTATCGGTAGTCCACGATTTTTTATCTACGAAAGTGACAATTGTAGCTACAAAGACCAGCACCACAAATACATATCCCATGCGCATCATCCAGGGCATCTCCGGGAATCCGAATTTGAAAGCAAATCCAAGAGGTAATGTCAGAATAGCAGTCCAGAGAGCAGCTCTGTTGGTTGCCTGACGCCAGAAAAGTCCCATAAAAAACACGATAACCACACCGGGATAGATAAATCCTGTGTATTCCTGAATATACTGGAATGCCTGCTCCAGGTTTTGTAACATAGGAGCAATAAATACGGCTATCGTCAAAGCCACTAAGGCAGTGATACGACCTACCAACACCTGAGATTTATCACTGGCATTCTTATTGAAATACGGCTTGTAAATATCTACCGTAAAAATAGTTGAGGTAGAGTTAATCATAGACGCCAGAGATGAAACAATGGCCGCAGAAAGAGCCGCAAATGCCAGACCGCGAACACCAACAGGCATATAATTGGCCAAAAGATATGGGTAAGCCTGATCGGCAATCTCCAGATCATTCTTCAGATAAAAGGCGGCGATACCAGGAATTACCACAATAAGCGGAATCAACATTTTCAGGTAAGCACCAAACAGCAATCCGCGCTTGGCTTCGGTAACAGATTTGGCTGCCAGACCTTTCTGGATAATATACTGGTTAAAGCCCCAGTAACCAAAGTTGGTCAGCCAGATACCTCCAAGAATAATACCCAGACCGGGCAAATCAAGAAATACATCCGGCCTTGTATCCTGCTCGGCTATCATATGGAAATGATCCCGGACACCTTCAAAAAGCGTACTGAACCCTTTTATTGGTCCGGAGCCAACTCCACCCACTGCATCAAGAGCAACATAGGTTGTTACCAGACCACCGACCACCAGGAAGAATACCTGTATGACATCGGTCCAGGCAACAGCCTTTAGTCCGCCATAAATGGAATATATTCCGGAAAAAACAGCAAGACCGATAATGCCATACATCAGGGGAATTCCCAGAATGGTCTCCATGGCAAGAGCACCCATATAGGTCACCGATGTCAGGTTTACAAACACATATACCAGCAACCAGAAAATTGCAAATGCCGTACTCACTCCACGTGAATAACGCTCTGCAAGAAACTGTGGCATGGTATAAATCTTCTTCTCAATAAAAATGGGAATAAAATACTTGGCGATTACAATCAGGGATGCTGCTGCAATCCACTCATAACAAGCAATCCCAATTCCCAAAGCATACCCGGAACCGGACATACCGATAAATTGCTCAGCCGAAATATTAGCGGCAATCAAGGATGCTCCAATAGCCCACCAGGTCAGTGATTTATTGGCAAGAAAGTAATCCTGAGCGGTTTTTTCCACTCCTTTTTTTCCTCTCGAAATAAAAAGCCCCATCCCCAGGATAACAATGGCATAGACTGCAAATATTATCCAGTCCAGTGTTGCGAAAGCTGATTCCATAATTTAATTTATTTAAAGTCGATTTTAGATTCCACGATTCAATTTGTAAAACATATCATTCCAACGCAATTCTTTCTTAAACTCAGGAATGGTCGTTTTTTCATCAATCAGCAAGAATTCAATTCCGGCGATTTCAGCAAAATCTTCCAGATATTCAGCCGTTAAATCATATGAAAAACTGGTGTGATGAGTTCCTCCTGCCAGAATCCAGGCTGCCGCGCCAACTTCGAAATTGGGCTTTGGAACCCACAACGCACTGGCAACAGGCAACTTGGGAAGTGGCTTTGATTCAACACACTCCACCTTATTGACAATCATCCGGAAACGATTACCCATATCCACAACAGTTGCTGCCACACCTTCACCGGGCTTACTGGTAAAGACCAGACGGGCAGGATCATTCTTACCTCCAATACCCAATGGGTGCACCTGCAATTTGGGCTTGTGGTCGGCAATCAAAGGACAAACCTCCAGCATATGTGCCTGAAGAATGGTACTGTTCTCTCCGTCAAAATTAAGAGTATAATCTTCAAGAAACGAGCAGCCTTTAGGCAGTCCCTGCCCCATAAACCACATAGTGCGGTAAAGAGCAGCCGTTTTCCAGTCGCCTTCGGCACCAAAACCGTATCCGTCCGCCATCAAACGCTGAGAAGCAAGACCGGGCAACTGATCAACCTCATTCAAATCATCGAAATTGGAAGTAAATGCTTTTGCTCCTTTTTCTTCCAAAAAGCGGCGCAAAGCAATTTCAATGCGGGCAGCGTGTTCTACCTGACCTCTGTTGGCACCTCCTGCTTTGCAATCATCAGCAAAATCATAATCATTTTCATAAACCTTCACCAATTCTGCCACTTCGGCATCGGTAACTTTATCTTTAACGGCTACCAGATCAGCAATGGGATAATAATCCACATGGTACCCCATAACCATTTCGGCATCCACTTTATCTCCATCAGTTACGGCCACATTGTTCATCTGGTCGCCAAAACGAATAATGCGAAGATCCTGTGCATCGGCCCAGGCAGCAGAAACACGCATCCATACAGCAATACGCTCCTGAGCCTGGGGATCCTGCCAGTGCCCAACCACAACTTTCCGGGGTTTCTTCAAACGAGCCATGATATGTCCGAACTCACGGTCTCCATGAGCACTTTGATTAAGGTTCATAAAGTCCATGTCGATATCGTTCCATGGAATCTCCTTATTAAACTGAGTATGAAAATGGAGAATAGGTTTACGCAGCTCCTGCAAGCCATGAATCCACATCTTGGAAGGAGAGAAAGTATGCATCCAGGTGATTACCCCCACACATTTTTCATCATTGTTGGCCGCTTTCATGGTTGCGGTAACCTCTTTGGCAGAATTTACAGTTCCTTTGTAAACAATCTTTACAGGCAAATTGCCTGAAGCATTCATCCCTTTCACCATCTCAGTGGAATGTCCGTCCACTGCCACAACAGCATCACCTCCGTACAATAACTGCGCGCCGGTAACAAACCAAACTTCATAATCTTTAAAATTTTCCATCGTCAAATTCCTTTTAAGTATTTGTTCAGATTTTAATAATTCGCTCATGCCCGTTCAACTCCTCCGAATTGGGTCTGAAGCGATAATTAAAGGCTCCTTTTTTTGATTCTTCAGTATTCTTGGTATTCAATCGTTCCAAAACATTAAGTCCCAATACCTTTTTCCTAAAATTGCCGGGATCCAGTTCTCTTTGATAAATGGCCTCATAGAGTCTCCTCAGTTGGGTAAGCGTAAATTCATCAGGTAACAACTCCTTGCCAACCAACTCGAGGCTGGCTTTCATCTGCAACCTTTCTTTGGCTTTTTCCACAATATCAGAATGATCAAAAATCAACTCCGGAACCTCATCCAGAGAGCACCACCGGGCTCCCATTTCATCCACTTTACCTGCATCATGCTTATCTATGCGAATCAGGGCATAAAATGCCACAGAGATTACGCGTGCTGCCGGATCCCTGTCTGGTTCAGAGAAAGCCTGAACCTGTTCCAGATAAATATCTTTCAGTCCGGTACTCTGACGCAACACCCTGTTGGCAGCAGTCTCCAGCGCCTCTTTCTCACCACAAAAACCTCCCATTAATGACCATCCGCCAATTTGAGGTTGTATGGGCCTTTTGTGCAAAAGAAGTTTCAGTTCATAGTTTTCATAACCAAAAATCACACAATCCACAGCCAGATAATGTTTCGGAGCATTTTTATAGTGTCCCTGATACTGCATTTTATTTTTATTTTAGGATAATACGGGCAAGGAAGTACATCTCCTTAGTTTATTTACGCTACAATCTTTTCTAAAAAAAAATTCAGTTTTATGCTTCAAAATTAAAAAGTAATTTCTACTTTTAAAATGTTTTTAGAGATTTTTTTTAATAAATTTCAAAAATACATTAATTTACAGGTAATCCGTAAAGAACAAATCATCATTGGATTCTGAAGAAAACAAATACCAGAGAAGCCCGTTAAGGCATAAACAACCTAACCCTGCAACCGGTTAGTCTCTTTGATATTAAGGCACTTTTGCCATACATTTGGCAATTTACAAAAAAAGCATTACAAATGTTTAATATACTCTTATTGTGAATCCGAAAAAATAAGAAAGAAAAAACGTTTAAACAGTATAAAAAAGCAGTACACTATAGCTCTAATAAACAATTAAAATTAAACAATTTATGAGAAAAAAATCATTACATTCTCTGTTTGCAGGCATTTTAGGATTGAGTATCCTCAGTTGCAATGTGCCGGCCGAAGAAGCCATCAAAAAAGAATCCTGGGGTCAGACTCCGGATGGAAAGGCTGTTAACCTCTACACGCTAAAAAGCAGTTCCGGTCTGGAAGTAAAAATAACTGATTTTGGAGGGGTAATCACGACTGTGAATGCACCCGACAAAGCAGGAAACATTGAAAACGTAGTACTCGGTTTTGATGACTTGTCCAGCTATCTGGAAAAAAGAAGCTTTTTTGGTGCCATCATCGGTCGATACGGAAACCGGATTGACAAAGGACAGTTCACCCTCAATGACAGTACCTATCAGCTTTCTTTGAACGATGGGCCCAACCACCTGCATGGCGGCACCAACGGCTTTGACCAGAAAGTATGGGAGGCGACCCCCGTTGAGACAGCCAAAGGGCCTGCTTTGAAACTTACCTACTTTAGTAAAGATGGTGAGGAAGGATACCCCGGAAATCTGGAAGTCACTGTTACTTACACGCTCCAGGGAGATAGTCTGATTGTGGATTACCTTGCCAACACAGACAAAGCCACACCGGTAAATCTGACAAATCACTCTTTTTTCAATCTGGCAGGCGAAGGAAGCATTCTTAATCATGAACTTACCATCGATGCAGACGCATATACCCCGGTAAATGAGACACTGATACCTACCGGAGAAATAAAACCGGTAGAAGGAACTCCTTTCGATTTTACGACCCCTCATCCCATTGGTGAACGCATAGACCAGGTTCCGGGAGGATATGACCACAACTATGCCTTGAATAAAACCGAAAAGGGTGCAATGACATTTGCCTCTAAGTTGAAAGATCCGGAATCAGGACGTACAATGGAAATATATACTGAAGAACCCGGTTTGCAGTTTTATTCCGGTAATTTCCTTGATGGCTCACAAAAATCAGGAGATTGGGTATTTGAGCAGTACAACGGACTCTGTCTGGAGACTCAGCACTTTCCTGACTCGCCTAACCATGAGAATTTTCCGTCAACGATATTGAATCCTGACGAAACCTACCAAACCAGGACCATTATGGTTTTTGGTGTGGAGTAATAAAACAGGCTCAATCAATACAAAAGGCCTGTCGGAATAGTTTCCGACAGGCCTTTTTCCATTTTTATCAATAACTAATAAGGTTTGAAGCCCTAAAAAATGTTACCTGGCTCCAATAAAATTAATTTGAGCATTGCTCCAACCGGCAACTTTCTTTATGTTATCAGGAATATCGGATGCCACCTGGTGTCCCTCAAATCCGGGAACAATCTGTGCATCTCCTGAAAACAAAGCGCCATCAAAGCCATTATAGAACTTACTGTTGGTCTCAAACGTTTCATACAACGCATTCAAATCCGCCGGATCTGAAATGCGCGCCTGGCATTCCTCATTTTGTGCAGGACTCCACAAAGCCAACAGTGGCGACTCCTCTTTATTCATCTTCACATATACATTATTGTCAACGGCTTTTAGCGTGGATTCACTGAGTCGCTCACACATCTCGGCCGGTTGCCACACATAAAGCATAGGGGTTTCCATACCCACTGTATCTATCAACAGATTATTCACAAACACATGATTTTCGCGTTCCTCAACACCCGGTCCGCTGGTAACATGCCATCCAAAGTGATCGGCACCATCGCCACGCGCTGTACGCCCAAAACTTGCACGGCTGTTAATAAATGTATTGTTGTACATTTCAGAGCCCGCAGCATTAAGAATCAGAATGCCCTGATTGTTATTGACAAATTCATTTCCGGCCACAATAACTCCTACCGAAATCTCAAAGAAAAAGCCACTGCGTCCAACCCAAACTTTATCACCAAGAGCTGCCTGATCAACCTGACCAACATTTTCAACACGATTATTAACAAAAACCCCATCTACATTACCTACATCATACCAGATTCCGTTAGAATTAGGCTGATTGGTTACCAGATTCTCCCGGCAAACAACACGATGACTCTGATTAAAGATTTTAACGGCAGCAGGAAAATATCCCCGCCAGTTTTCGATGTTGTTATGTGCAAAGATATTTCGTTCGAGCAGCACATCATCCGAAGCAACAATATAAAGTCCTTCAGTGTTGGTATCTTCAATTTTACAGTTTCGCATCACCATGCTGTCGCCATGAGCAAAGACAGCCACCCGCAAAGCCTTGGTAAAAGAACAATTTTCAAAAACAGTCCCAACAGCATCATTACCATGTGCCTCCTCCGGAGATATTTCCTCAGGGAAAAGCCCGTCAATCAAAACACTGATATCGGCATACTGAGTAACCTCCAGACCTTTGATAACCGGCCCTCGCTTGTCTGTTGTTTTACCATGTACATCTTCAGGTGTCCTGATAATTGCATTATTGAATGCGGTAATCTCAACCAACTGCCCGGAAGGATCTGTTCCCAGATAAATTTTCTTTGCGTCATAATCCACAAAGAAAGTACCTTCTTCCAACTCGTCCTTACTTCCAACCGATTGCAAATAATCTCCATTTACAAAAACGCAATCGTTATTGAATCGATGCATAGGCGTACTTTCGATGTTTCGCTCTTTGTTCCACCATGACTGAGGCTCACCGGGGAAAAAGCGTTCCCAATCAGTAACCCATACACCGTCTGAGTCCTGTTGCCAATTATCTGCAACAAAAGTACCGTTCAATACCGGCTTTTCGTCCTGATAAGGTTGAATGGTAATTCCCTGATTAAAGGTAAGACCACCTGTACGGTAGGTCCCACCCCGCATTACAATAGCATCATTGGTTACCACACGAGAAATGGCAGCCTCAATGGTTGTGGGCGTCTCGAGGGTAGTTCCCTCAGCACTGGCATCTCCGTCAGGAGCCACATAATAGATGGTTCCTGATACGTCCGGAAGTTCATAAGTCGTTTCATAAGGTCCGTAAACGACCTCTTCATTTTCTGCAGTTCTATCAGCAGGGGCAGGTGCCTGACATGCAAACAAACCTGCAACTGCCATAGCTGCGAAACCCAATGGAGTAATAAATGAACGTGTCTTCATTACTATAAATTTTTAAAATTTGAGAATCCTTCCTATCTGGCTCCAACAAAAGGAGCATCTTCGCCTGACCATCCGGCAGCTGCCTTAATATTCTCAGGAATTTCGGAAGCCTGAATATGTCCTTCAAAAGAAGAATTCACTTCAAGATTCTCAGGATTCACATTCGTAAAAAGAGCTCCGTCATAACCATTGAAAAACTTACTATTGGCCTCAAAATGGCCATACAGCTCATTAAGTTCAGCCGGATCACTGATTTTGGTCTGACATTTCTCATTATCGGCCGGACTCCACAGAGCAATAGCAGCATTTTCTTCTTTGGTCATCTTTACATAGACATTGTTATCAAACTTTTGCAGTGTGGACTCATTCAGGCGTTCACACATTTCGGAGGGTTGCCAAACATACAACAATGGAAATTCCAGCCCCATTGTATCCACCATCAGGTTGTTTACAAACTCATGGTTCTCGCGCTCATCCACACCCGGACCCGTATTGATGTGCCATCCAAAATGGTCGGGATCTGAACCGCGCTCGTCCCTGCCGAAACTGGCACGACTGTTCACAAAAGTATTGTTGTAAACCTTAGCTCCGGAGCTGTTCAAGATGAGCATCCCCTGATTGTTGTTCACGAAATCATTACCTGCCACGGTAACGCCTTTGGATATTTCAAAAAAGAAACCATTACTACTGGGCCACACCTGATCATCACGAAAAGGGCCTTCAGGGCTTCCAACACTTTCCACCCGGTTGTTCACAAAAACCCCGTCCACATTACCTACATCGTACCAAAGGCCATTGGAATGAGGGTGATTGATTATCAGGTTTTCGCTGCAAACGACCCGGTGTGACTGGTTAAAGATTTTAACCGCTGCAGGATAAAAGCCGGTCCACTTTTCAATATTGTTATTTTCGAAAATATTACCTTCCAGCAGAACGTCGTCAGACGCCACAACATAAAGGCCTTCTGTATTGGTATCTGTAATTTTACAATTACGCATCACCATGCTGTCTCCAATGGCAAAAACACCAATACGTAAACTTTTGGAGAAAGTACAGTCCTCAAATACAGTTCCGACCACATCATTTCCATGCGCCTCATCGGCAGAATGCCCCTGAGGATAAAAACCATCGATGTGGACCATTGTGTCCGGATATTGAGTAACAGTTAAGCCACGAATAACAGGCCCCTTGCCATCATTCTCCTTACCATGAGCCTCTCCGCTGGTACGGAAAATAGCTTTACGGAAAGCAGTTATCTCCATCTTTTTGCCGGCAGGATCCTGACCGATATAAATCTCCTGAGCATCGTAGTCCACAAAAAAAGTACCTTCATCCAGTTCATCTTTACTACCTGCTGACTGAAGGATATTTCCATCAACAAACACCATATCGTTGTTGAAACGATGAAGTGGTGTGAACTCCAGATTACGCTCCGGTCTCCACCATGATTCAGGTTCCCCGGGGAAAAGACGATCCCATCTGGTAAACCAAAGACCGTTTTCATCCTGCTCCCACTCAGTAGCCTCAAGTGTACCGTTTAGTACAGGTTTTTCATCCTGATATGGCTGAATAGTAATCCCCTGATTAAAGATAAGATTACCACTACGATAGGTGCCGCCCCGCATAACTACTGCATCACCTGTAACCACACGCGACAAAGCAGATTCAATAGAAGTTGGAGCCTCCAAAGCGGTTCCATCCGCCTCCGCATTTCCATCGGGAGACACATAATAAATGGTACCTGAAACTTCAGGCAAATCATACGTCTTTTCAACCGGTCCGTAAACCGATTCATTGCCGGCTGAGTCCTCAATTGACTGAGGCGGCTGACAGGCTACCAACCCAAAGGCAACCATCAGAGCAGGTACAAATAGTAAGTTTAAGTGCTTGTTTTTCATTGGTTTAAAATTTAATAATTATCTGATAAATATTCAACTAATCAAATGAAGCGTATTTAAGTCAGTATTAAAATCGGAGTCGGGGTTGAACGTTTACAGGGAAGGTGAATCTAATTGCATCTTCAAAAAAATTTTCTCCTCCCTTTATTAAAAACAACAATCTCGTTTTTAACCAGTTCCACTCACTGGTTTTGAATAGAAAGCAAGAGCGGAACAGACCAAAACAGAAGCCTTTCAAAACACTAATATATAAATAAATGAATAAGAAAAACTCATCTGACCTCAATTATTCGTAAATAGTGCTTGCAAGAAAACTATTTTTTTTTCAGACTCTGATAAGAAAGCCCCAAATGCGAGGTTTTCGTCCTGGTTCATCGGGATGACACTAAGGATTTTACTTATTGAGAATAACGAAATTGGGTTGTTTTCCTTCAGAGACGAAATAGAGTCTGTCTATAAACTAAGCGTTTTTTGCGTGTTTGAGATAGAAAGTTCAAATTCAAGGCGTGTGAAAAAATCTAAACCGCAGTCCCGAAGTAGCATTTGTAAGGTTTTTTAAACAAAAAACCAACAAAAAGCACAATCGGGATGAGGATTTAAATTTTGAGCAACAACGCAGAAGTTGGACTTTATAGACAAACACTAAATAATCAATCAAAATCCTTTTCTCCGTAAAATGAAGTTAAATGTCAGTTTAAAACAATGGTGGTTACACTCTCACGGGGAAGAGTAACCCGAACCTTACCTTCAGACACTATTTCTACATCCTTATTTCTGTTCAGCATTGAAGATGTGGTAAAGGCAATTGCTGAATTTGCTCCGGCAGGCATATCCATCTCAATGGTTTTTTCAGAATATTCTGAAGAGTTAAGAATCACAATCACGGTATTGCCATCTCCACGGAAAGCAGTCATTTTCAGAGTCGAAACCCCAGCCGTGCCCACATCAATGCGCTGATAGCCCGGTCGTATAAATTTTGAATAGTGCGAAAAAGCATAACCACGCTTCAATATTTTGCCCCTTTGTGTGCCATTGTTACCGTCACCCAGGAAACTGTAGTACCTTCGGATGTACCACCATATGTAGGCATTCCAGTCATAAGTCATAGCCGAATGAATGCCATCAAGCATCTCCATGGTTTCATCCCAGATCGTTTCAGTATCGGTATGCTCCGTCCAGTTGCCCGGAACATTTCCACTGTTCAGGTTCAGCAAATATTCAGTCATCCAAATTTCTTTCCCTTTTTCGCGGGCCAGCGGATAAGGAGCCAGGCCGCCCCCGTACAAATGTCCCCCTACGATATCCAGATTATCCGCAGCAGTTGGATCATTAAGAATATCTCTGGTATAGGCCTGATTAGAGTTCAGCGATTCTGCAGCTACAACTTTGGCATTCTGAATCACCCCTGCATAATTCTTCACAAAATCATACATCTCGGCAACAGTATATTCGCATCCCTCATAATCAACTTCCCAGTCGGGCTCATTCTGGATAGAAACGGCATCAACCACGGCACCATTATCAGCCATAAACTGAATGAATTCGTTGATATATCCGGCAAAATCGGCATAATGTTCTTTCAAAAGATACCCTCCACCATTTATACTGTTGTTGCTTTTCCACTCTGCGGGAGGCGACCATGGACTGGCCAGCACCTTTGCGCCACGGTCATTGGCCATCTTCACAGAGTTGACCAACGCTGCCCAGTCACTGCGATTGGACGACAACCGAACCCGGTAAATAGAAAGTCCCAATTGTTCTTCATCTGTACCAAAAGCCAGATCCATCTCAGCTTCGGTCAGGTAGTCGGTTCCCCAAATCATATTGGCACCACCAAAACCGGTTATAGTCTGATGCACAATATCCGGGTCAATCACGACCCTGGTAACCGGCAATTCCTGCCGGCCTACCTGAGTCAGGATAATCTCTTCAGACAAATCATTCGTGACAGAAGAAAGAATAATCTTCTGGCGGTTTTGAGAAGTAAGATCATTGGCTTCATATTCAATTTCCACATGAGTGGTACTTTCCCCCTCCTTGATACTTCCACCACCGGCAGGAAGAATTGTTGAAATAAAAGCTTCTCCTTCAACAACTTCCGAAGTAATATCCCATTGATTCCAGGCCCATTCAACCGTCAGAACCACTTTACCCCCCGAAGCTTCCAGATCTCCGGGCAAAGCAGTCTCATCAAAATTCAAAATGGCTGTTTTTTCAGGCTCCTCCGTATTTTTATCATCACTGCAGGAAGAACCAAAGAGCAGAAGACCTAAAATAAGACCTAAAAAAACCACTCTATTATCAGACGTTACACCGAACATGTTTTTTACTGATTAAAATTTAAAACTCAAAACAGAGCAATAAAAGGTTTAACAACAAAATTTAACTTCTCAAAACTAAGCAACATTCCGCTGCCAAACGTGGACGTATTCGTGTATTAAGGGGATATTTTTTCATTGTTAACGGGCAGCACCAACAGGCAACCCGGTGATGTCACCACAGCAAATTACGGTAAGGCTCGGAAAGCAGAGGTTCCGCATTGGAAAAACTTCAAATAATTCTTAATTTTGCTACACCAACAGTTCCCATTTTTGATTTCAATATCTTATGGTAAAAAAGGCTCTATTCTTTTCAACCAAAATCACAAAGCACCTGCTGATATTTTGTTTCCTGCTTGCTTTTTTTTCCAATTTATCCGCCCAGATAATCGGCAACCCTCCGGTAACTCACTACAGCCATAAGGACTTTAACAGCGATGCCCAATTCTGGGATGCCTGTCAGGACACCCTTGGCGTCATGTACTTTGGTAACAACTATGGGGTTCTGAGATTTGACGGAGAAAGGTGGGATAAAATTTCTCTGCCAAACAACAGCGCTGTGAGAAGTCTGCACTGTTCGAAGGATGGAATTATTTATGCCGGAGGCTTTAACGAATTCGGTACAATCAGAACAAATGCAAACGGTAGTTTTTCTTACCATTCCCTGCGCGAAATATTACCGCCAAAATATTCGGAAATAGGAAATGTGTGGCAAATTCTGGAGGTAAACAACACGCTGGTATTACGTACATATAATTATTTGATTTTGTTGAATAAAAGTAATGTTGAAATCATCGAGGCATCAGATGCATTCAATTTTGCAGAAGTAGTAAACAATAAATTGTTTGTACTGGATCAGAATATGCTCTTCGATTTTAACATCAGCACTTCACAATTTACAGAAGTTATAGCAACCGGGGATATTTACAATGAAAGTTTACTCAAAATCCTTCGGGGAGAAACAAAAGAAGCCGTTTTTTTATTAACCAAAGAAGGTTCAATCTATGAAATTTCTTTACAAAACAACTCTGTCCGAAGGCTACAACGGCTGATTCCCAGGGAATCGGAACAATTATTTACCTCTGCCATTCAATCACGGTCGGGTAGAATATACATTGGCACCCTGAGCAACAAACTATCCTCATGGAAATTACAGGACAATAAATTCATTAGAATACGATCTTTCAATAACCTACAGGACCAGACGGTTCTCAACCTGTACGAATCAAAAGAAGGAGTCATCTGGACATTACTCAATAAAGGATTGGACTATTTCGACCCCAACGCCCATCTGACCAATATTTTCCAGGGCTCTTCAATTTATGATGCAGTACTCTTCGAAAACAGAATATATATTGCCACCAATCAGGGCGTTTTTAGTTCCACGAACCATTACTCTGACAGCATTATATATCAGGACGAATTTCAAAAAATTCCGGCACTTGACGGACAAGCATGGTCTCTAAAGGTTATCGACGACCAATTATTCTGCGCCCATGACCAGGGATTGTTTGAAATAAAAAACAACAAAACTGTACCAATCAAGGGATTCCAGGGTGTCTGGAAGTTGTTTCCCGTTTCAGGAAAAAGCAATCAATTCTTTGTGTGTACCTATAATGGGTTAGGATTGCTACAAATCCAGGATGGTAGTCACACAGTGCTATCAGCCTCTGTTCCGGGTTTTGAGGACTCCACCCGTGACTTAATTGATATTCCGGGAGAAAATGATTCATATTGGGTCTGTCATGGATACAAAGGGGTATTCAAAATAAAAACAAATAAAGATTGCTCTCGTGTGGTTTCCACAGAACATTTCAATGAGCAAAACGGACTCCCCTCCCCTTTCAACATTAATGTTCATCGCTGGAAAGGGCAAAACATTTTTTCCACCAACCAGGGGCTATTTGAATTTGATAAAGAGAGACAAACGTTTTTGCCACATAGAGCATTAAACACTTTGCTTGGGCGGAAAAAAAACATCAGACAGCTTGAACAGCAGGGAGACACTACCTGGTGTGTAATAGATGACCAGGTCGCCTATTTTACCCATAAAATGGACACCGTCATCACCAATCCATTTCTATCTCTGAAGGGTACACTTAACAGAGGAATGGAATGCATTGTTCCGCTTAGAAACACCAATGAAGTATTACTGGGAACTACCAACGGCCTGTTTGCATTTCACCCGGATGCAAGATCTCAGATGAATGCAAAAAAAGTACAAACCCGTCTCTGCAGAGCATCTTATTCCATAAATGATTCAACCATTTCTTTTGCGGTCACAGACTCCATGAATCATCTGACGTTTCCAAACAATGTCCATAATATAACCTTCTGGTTGTCGGCGCCCTACATTCGCGATAAAGCAAATATCCGTTACAGCTTTCTTTTAGTAAATAAAATGGCAGAATGGTCTGAATGGCAGGAAGAGCCATTAATTAACTTATCTTTTCTTAAAAGCGGAGATTACCTTATTAAAGTTAAGGCACAAAGTTTATCGGGAGAGGTTGCCCGGACAACCCGTTTGTCTTTTAACATTGAGTCTGCCTGGTATGCTACCTGGCCATGGATCCTGTTTTGGAGCCTAATTTCCGTGGGACTGATTATTGCCGGAATCAGACAAATACAGGTTATCATTGTCCGGGAAAAGGAAAAAACCCGTTTAGAAGAACAAAAACGCCAGGAACTTCGGGAAATGGAGCGTGACACTCAGCTGATACTAAAAGAGAAAGAGCGTGTGGAGGCTGACATCATCGAGAAAAGCAAAGATTTGGCCAACAACGCAGTATTAATCGCAAAAAAAAGAGAACTCTTAATTGAAATTCAAAATAAGCTCAATGAACTTAGACGAAATGCGAAAAATGATTATACCCGCACCGGAATATTAAATATCGTTCGAAGTATTGAAGTCAACCTGAATGATGAACAACAATACCAGCTTTTTGACACCAATCTGGAAAGAGTTCACCAGGAGTTGTTTGACGAATTAAAGAGACGACACCCCAGTATTACGAATAAAGAGCTAAGAATTTGTGCATTCATAAAAATGGAACTGACCAATAAGGAGATGGCCAGCATCTTCAACATCTCGGTTCGCGGAGTGGAAACCGCCAGGTATCGCCTGAGGAAAAAATATCCTGATATTGATGACTTGATTGGTCAGGTTTAAAAAAACCCATTCAAAAAAAAGCCGGCTGAAAAAATAAATTTCCAGCCGGCCAATCTTCATTCAAAAAAACTGTTTTACCCAATTATTCCTGAGTAACAGACAGCACCGCATTTTCCAATCCGGCGGTGATATCTACCTCAAATACATAGGTAGCACCCTGAGTCAACGTAACCCCTTCGACCAAACCAAGGTTTCCGGGATCGCGACCATTTTCGCCATCACCTACCAGCACAATATCACTCGTAGTAGAAAGGGCGGCATTGGTATATTCACCCCCCCATCCTTTCTGATGGAAAAACTTAAAATTGATGGAGTTGGCATCAATAGACTCACCACCAACCACTGTAACGCGGTAAACTTTTTCAGAAATGGGAGCCATACACAAAGCCTTATCAGTATTCCAGCCAACCTGATTGTCTAATGACGGCTTCCCTATTCCGTCGCCAATAATCCAAAGGGCTCCTGAACCATCCGACTGAAGAGTTGCAAGATCATTGCCACTCATAGCCTCAACAACAAAATACTCATGGGTAAAGTTTGCAATCACCCGGTATTTTCCACTGATTGCTTTAAACGTAAGTGTGCCATCTCCGTTGTTCGCGAAGAAATCCTCATCAATCCACCACTCATCAAGGTTGGCAATTCCATCAACCTCGATTACCTGTTCCTTTTCAAGATCGGCCTCTACCTTAAAGTTCTCATCATCAATCATTGTCATTTCATGGCCTGCAAACTCAAGTGAAATAAAGGGGCCTGCCTGATAGGTCAGTGTATTGAAGAAAATCTCGTACTCCCCTGCAGCATAACTGGAAAAAGTGATTTCTGCATAAGTTCCTTCCGTGATTTCACCGGATGCCCAGCCAAAAATCATTTCGTTTCCATCCTCTGTAATTGCCGGTGCTTTAATATATCCCTTAACTTTCTGCGGGAAATTGGCTGTTACAGCATAACGATGCGCATCAACCTTCTCCATTAAATAATCACCTTCAGCGGTAACCAGGGTAACAGAGGGATAATCGGGACGTGAAAGCGCCACCTCGAAGGTCTCCTCTTCAATGGCAAACTCAATATTCTGAACTATAAATTTCAGCCTTCCTGTCCCATTGGGGATATCTTTGTGAAAAGGAACATAAATCTTCCCACTGTATTCGCCATTGGTTTTTGTTCTGATTACAGTTTCTTCCACCATCTCATCCCCGAAAAACAATTGTGCCTTAAGAGTAGAGAGAGGCACCTCATCATCGCTTACAGCAGCGGCAAAAGGTATGCTGTCGCCAAAATGTGCTGCAGTAATATTGGTTTGTACTGTCAGTTCGGGATCACCCACAACTGTCTCATCGTCTTCACAGGCAACAAAGCCCAGAAAAACAAACAAGATACTGAAAAATAAATATTTCCGTTTCATAGCATTTTAGATTTAAGATTACTTATTCCAGCGGTACGAAACCACTGCATTTGTCGGAACTGTGTAAGAGAAGTGGTTCTCCTCGTCGCTGATGGTGATTAATTTCGACTCTCCTGTATTATTCATCAACACTAAAGCATATGATCCATCGGCATTTTCGAATGCACTGTAAATAACACCATCAGCAGAATAACCTCCGGCACCAATCCTGGTTGCCCCGGGCTTAACCACTGAGGATAAATGGCCAATAATGTAATAATGTGAATTGCGCGTGATGCTTCTATAATTGTTGACATCAATATCAACAGCCCCGTAACAGGTCTCACAGCCACCGGGACGATTGGGTCCGCGGTTGGAGTCCAGCATCAGGTTCCATACAATAACAGCCCGGCTCCAGTTGTTCACGGAACCAAAAGCCACATGCTCCATGTCGTCCATCAAACGTTTGGAAAGGTTCTGTCCGTCATTCCAGGTTCCAATAGAAGTTTCCGTAAAGATCAGTTCCTTTTCAGGAGCCTTCTGATGAATGTCTTCCAATTCACTGAAATGGCCACCATAATTGTGATAAGCAGCTCCGGCAATATATTGGCTTGCTTCTTCATCCTCATAGATTTTCACAGGATAATCTTCCTGATCACTCATGTTATCATAATTGTAATTGTGGTCGAACACATATAATTTCGTTCCCAGTCCGGCTTCCTCAAGGGCAGGCCCCAGGAACTTCACAAATTCTTTTTGTTCGTCCCATCCCATAAAAAGCGAGGCAGAATTTCCGCGATTCAATGGCTCATTCTGAGGTGTGACTGCATCCACCTGAATTCCAAATCCTGCGAGTGCCTGAATCCATTTCACAAAGTAAGTGGCATAATCCTCATAATAAGCAGGATTCAAATGTCCGCTGGTCCATGAATTATACGGCTGAAGATCGGTCAGATTATTCACCTTCATCCATCTCGGCGGAGTCCATGGAGAACCCAGAATCTTCAAATCGGGATTAATGGCAAGAATCTCCTTCAATACCGGAATTACATAATCCAGTTCCTCCGACTGAAGGCTGAAATTCTCAATTCCCGGGGTATCACAAAGGGTATATTCACTTAAAGAGAAATCTGAACATCCTATGGCAATTCGCACGTAGCTATAGCCCATACCCTCTTCGTTGGAAAAGGTCTTTTTCAGGAATTCCTCTCTGTCACCGGAACTCATCTTCAGCAGGTTGTAACAGGAAGATCCGGTAATGGCAGCACCAAAACCATCCATTTCCTGATATGTCACAGACGGATTGATTTTAATCGTTGTGGGTGACATATTTGAAGTTTCACTATAATCAACCGCACTCTTCTGAAAGTCATAAGCCCGGTTTCCGGTGGTTGTAAAAACTGTCACATCGCCCACTGGTGTTTCCGTCTGATTACCTTCTCCGGCATCATCAACCTCATCATTCTCTTTGGAACATGAGCCACAAGAGATAAACATCAGACTGAAAAGCAGTGTATATAATATTTTACTCATAAATATGTTTTTATCAAATTATCAGCCTTATGAAACCGAAACAACTACAATTCTCATTGATCATGCAACTTCGTATTATTTGCGTTTTATAAAAGCTGAACATTTTAAATTTCAGGATTATTTCCGGAGCTCTCCCCTGCCGCCAATCTCCATGAGACTTTCGACAAGGGAAAAGCTGAAATGGATATTAATATCCGGGATTTTGTTCCAGATTGGAATTCACATCCAACACCGATTGAGGAATCGGGAACAGTTCTGACTCTTCGGTAAAGGAACGCGCCTGAGGCAAACGTCCGATGTCACGGTTATTAATGCCATTCATTACCTCCTGAAGTTTGTCGTTTCTGATAAGGTCAAACAACCGATGTCCTTCAAAGGCCAGCTCCAGACGGCGTTCTTTCAACACAGCCTCTTTCATATCTGCTGCAGACGCTTTCACGGATTCGTCCAGGCCCGGAAGATTCACCCTGGCTCTGATTTGATCCACAATAGCAGCCGCTCCGTCAAGGTCTCCTTTTCCTACAAGGGCTTCCGCTTTCAAAAGAAGGATATCCGCCAGTCTTAACTTTATAATGCTGTTGTTTTCGGAACGGAGTTTATACATAAAAGGATAATTTTCCGACGGGTAATACAAACTCCATCCTGCTTCATAAAAAACAACTGATTCACCGAGTCTTACATCATCACCTTCTGCCTCAAAGGCAGCAATCAGATCACGTGAAGGAGTCACCCACTTAGCCCAGCTGAAATTCTGATCCCAGTTAATCAGGTTTCGACCAAACATCCAGGTCACCCAGTTGCCACCTCCGGAATAATAATGGACTTCCAAAATTGCCTCAGAAGTATTACGTGCAGCCACATCTGTTCCGGCTTCATTCATCCCAAAAAGCAGAGAATAGTCATCAACCAGGGAATAACCTGCATTAATCACTTTATCGCTGTATTCGATTACCTTATCATAGTCCCTGATGGTCTCTTCAGCATAAGCTTTTGCCAGCAGTGACCAGGCCACTCCTTTTGTCAGGATGGTTTTATCACCTCCAACAGCCGGTGCATCGGGCACAGCTTCAGTCAGATCTTTGATGATTTGCTGATAGGCTTCATCAGGCGTGTTTTGTGGAGGAAAATAAACAGGATAAACCTCTTCAATATTATCAGCGGTAATATCTGTTGCTTCCTTGGTAATTACCGGAATATTTCCCCAGATCCGAACCATATCCAGCAAAACCATAGCCCTGAATATTTTAGCCTCAGCTTTCCATTGTGCTCTTTCACTATCTGAAAAAGAAGCATCAGGTACCAGGTCTATATTTTCAATAATGGAGTTCACATAGGCAATGTCCTCCAGATATCTGTTCCAGTCGCGTGCCAACACACTGTTGCTTCCATCCAGTGAATTATCTTCGACAGGCATTACTTCAGCACCGGTAGTCCCTGCGTAAGCATTATCAGCGCGAACTTCTGTAAGCAAAAGATAGTCAAGGTACCAGTGTTCCTGACGATCTTTAAGGATGTTGTACATCCCTTCGTACTGGCTGAGCATTTCGCTCCGGTCTTCAAACTTAATACGATCTCCTGATTCATCCACAACCCCCATAGTAACTTCCGAAAACTCAGAAATCGGGTCTTTATCCAGTGAGCAGGATGCTGCCAATAACAGCAACAGCATTCCCATACCGGTTGTTAATATATTTATCTTCATAGCTCTTTTCGATTAAAATTCAACATTTACTCCAAACACAAATGATCTGGTTTGAGGGTAAGATCCCCAGTCAATTCCCTGGACGGCACCACTGTTTCCCCATTGGTTTACTTCCGGATCCATCCCTGAATAATCTGTAATGGTCAACAGATTGGAAGCAGACACATAAGGTTGAAGGCGTGAAATCCCCCATCGCTCAATAACTCCTCCATCAAACTCATACGAGAGGGTTACATCTTTTATTCTCAGATAACTTCCGTCTTCAACAAAATAGGATGAGTTTTTAATGTTATATCCGGCTCTGGGCATATCGGTAATCTGTCCGGGAATTCTCCAGCGATCCAACACTGCAGTGGATTGATTTTTGGCATCAAACATCCCTTCAGTCTCCATTCTGGATGCATTGAAAATATCGTTTCCATAGCTTCCCTGAAGCAGGATATTCAATGACAATCCTTTATACGAAACAGTGTTGGTCATACCGTAGGTGAAATCAGGATTGGGATCTCCGATGTAAGTCCGGTCTGATGAATTCACAACGCCATCACCGGTTAAGTCGCGATAAATCATATCCCCGGTTTCAGGATCCACTCCATCGCTGATGTAACCATAGAAACCTCCGAGGGGACGTCCGGGCTCGTTTCGAACAACTTGTTCATCAATGTGGTCACTGGTTTTGGCATAAGTATAAACCTTTGTCAACTCCAGCGCTGTCAGCTCATTCCGGTTAAAAGAGATATTAAAATCCGTATCCCACGAAAAATCGCCTCGTCTAATGTTACGTGAGCTCAGTGTAAACTCAAACCCTGTATTGGTCATTTCCCCCTCATTGCGCATAATGGTACTGGCTGCAGCAGAACCGGCCGGCAGACTAACAGTCATTAACATGTCAGTGGTTTTTTTGTGATACCAGTCCATATTCAAAGTCAGACGACTTCTTAATACTGTAAGATCCAAACCAACGTTTGTTTGAGTGGTAGTTTCCCAGGTAAGATCGGTATTTCTCAGATTAGACTGACGCAAAGTAACCAAAGCATTAGGATCAGCATCCTCACCCCACCAGTTCTGACGATTAATGTTGTAACGCTGTAAGTAAGCATAATCGCCCAAACCGGACTGGTTACCCGTTTGACCCCAGCCACCACGGATTTTAAAGTCATCCAGCCAGCTGACATCATCCATAAAAGATTCGGAAGAGACTCTCCATGCACCGGATACAGATGGGAAATACCCCCAGCGGTGATCGGGGTGCAGTTTGGAAGAACCATCTGCACGCATATTCATGGTCATAAGATATTTATCATCAAAATTGTATCCAAGGCGGCCAAAATAAGACATAATAGCCCAATCGGCGGCCACAGTTCCATTGCCTTGCAAAACTTTATTTCCGGCATTCAGGGTTTTTATGCTGCCATCACGAAAATGCGAAACGGTCTGATAGCTTTGTGACCACATAGAAGTGGTTCCCGAGCTACCGAGCATAAGGTCAAAATCATGCCTGTTCAAAGATTTGTTATAGTTCAGCACATTATCAAAAACCATAACAGTTCCCAGTGAACGATTATCACCGGCTTCACCATGCTGAGACCTTCCCCAGGCTGTTTTCAAAGGATCCAGAAAAGAGACCTGATGCGTGTAGGTGCGATCCAGTGTCACGGTTGATTTAAAGTTCAAATCATCAGTGAAGGTAATCATTGCATTACCGGTAGCAATCAGACGCTGAGTGTTGGTCTGATTATCTTCACTTCGGGACATATTGTTCACAGGGTGGGTGATGTTGGCACCGTAAAAGTTATTGTAATACTGCCCGGGATTTTCTTCACTCCAAACCGGCGCATATGTGGGAGTATTAATCACTGACAAAACCACTCCGGCCCGATTGGAACCTGCTCCGGAAATGATGCCGTTTCCTGTATAATCGGAATAGGAAACATTTGCTCCCACTTTTAACCAGGAACGAATTTCATTTTCAATGTTGGCTTTAAAATTATATCTCTCGAAAAAGGAAACTTCAATAACACCGTCTTCCTTACTATATCCACCTGAGAGGTAATAGTTCATTTTCTCATCTCCATTGGTTACTGACATCTGATAGTTTTGAGTCAGTGCCGTCTGGTAGGTCTCATCATACCAGTCGGTACGATCAGTGAGATTTTCAGGAAGATTCATATTTAAACCAATATCTTCAATCAACTCACGATACTGATCAACATTCAATGGGTCGATTGTATTGGTCAGATCGGTAACACCCACGTGTCCGTTGAAAGTAATTTTAGCTACACCTTCTTTACCTGACTTGGTGCTGATCATTACAACACCATTTGCGGCTCTTGACCCGTAAATAGCTGCAGATGAAGCATCCTTCAGAATCTGCATGCTCTCAATATCATTGGGGTTTAGATAAGCAATGTCTGTCATGGGCACTCCATCCACCACGTACAACGGATCGTTGTTTCCGTTAAGAGAGGTCGTACCACGAACCCGCACCACCATTCCGGCATCGGGAGATCCGCTGGGTTTCATCACGGAAACCCCGGCAGCACGCCCCTGGATTGCCTGTGCAACATTGGTAATAGGCTTTTTCTCTAATTCTTTTGTTGAAACACTGGAAATGGAAGTGGTTACGTCTTTTCTTTTAACAGAACCATAACCAATAACTACCAACTCATCAAGGGTGGCAATATTCTCCTTCATCTGAATATCAATGACGCTTTGGCCATCAACATTAACTTCAGTAGTCTTCATCCCTATAAAAGAATAAACAAGAACGGCATCTGACGGCACTTCCAATGAGTAGTTACCATCAATGTCGGTAATAGTTCCGCTGGTAGTTCCCTTAATGACTACTGATGCACCCGGCAATGGATCTCCCATTCCGTCGGTAATTGTTCCCGTGACAGGCAATTCCTGTGCAGTTAACTGTTGCAGGGAAAAGAAAAGACAACTCAACAGGAGAAAACTCCGGAATAAATTACCTTTAAATAACTTCGCTTTTTTCATGGTTAAATAGTTAATGTAACACAAACCTTTATTTACAAATGAATAATTGTTGCTCCCTCAATTGTGAACAACTCTTAAAATTGTAAAAGCGAAGTAAAATCATCTCGCCTCCCCTTAAAAGAAAAGCGTTACATCTTAGTTACATCAAACACAGGTAGAGGAGACTTCTTTAATACGTCACACAATAACAAATACCTGATAATCAAGCAATAAGTAGCTTTATCCGGAAACAATATTTCATTCGTTTAAAATTTTGTAATCATCTGATAAAAAACTAATTAAAAATTTGAGAACGAATGGAACCGCTTCGCTCTCGCATAATATTTTTTAAACATATTCTTTTGTGATATTTATGCTTAAAAA